>Ga0207676_10000033_pt1 | contig 215361 bp, 170 predicted proteins | sample KBSSwiS72_FD_184307 | JGI IMG/M metagenome (GOLD analysis project Ga0207676, IMG submission 184307) | Switchgrass rhizosphere microbial communities from Kellogg Biological Station, Michigan, USA - KBS Switchgrass S7-2 (SPAdes) (version 2) | ecosystem: Host-associated > Plants > Roots >...
GCGAACCCGGTCGCCGTGATCTGGATGGCGTACGAGCCGGGCGGCTGCTGCACGGTGAAGCGGCCGTTCGCATCGGTGGTGGTGGTGTTGAGACTGCCGACGATGGCCACCGTCGCGCCGGCGACCGGCGCGAGCGTGGTCTTCGCCACGACGACGCCGGTGATCGTACCGAGCGGATCGACGGTGACGTCGCCGGTGGCGTAGGTCGTCCCCGGACCGACGTTGATCGAGCCGGTGGTCGTGCCGGCGAAGCCGCTCTTCGTGATGGTGAGCGTGTAGGTGCCGGCCGGGAGCTGCAGCGCGAAGTTGCCGCTGCCGTCGGTGGTGGTGCTCTGGCTGAAGGCGTCGGTGGAGATGCGTCGGGCTATCAGTGACGAGCCGAGCGGCGTGCCCGATGCCGTCACCGTCGCGCCGCCGACCGCACCGCCGGTGGAGCTGACGACGCGGCCGCTGATCGTGGCCGGAATCGCCGTCAGCGTGATGGTCCCGAGCGATTTCAGATCGCCCGGCTGCGTGGTGAACGAGGCGGTGGTCTGCGGCGTGTAGCCGGGCGCGCTGATCGACGCGCTGTACGTTCCGGCCGGCTGCGTCACGCTGAATTGACCGCTCGCGTCGGTCGTCGTGCTGCCGGTGCCGATGGCCACGGTCGCGCCGTTGAGCACGAAGCCGAGCGAGCTGACGACCGTGCCGCTGATGACGCTCGGCGCGACGCCGAGCTTGATCGTCCCGGCGTTGACCGTCGCGCCCGGAGCGAGCGTGAAGGCGGTCGAGGTCTCGGGCACGAAGCCTTGCTTCGCCGCCGTGATCGTGTAGGTGCCGGCGGCCTGATTGAGACTGAAGTTGCCGCTCGCGTCGGTGCTGGTGGAGTTGAGCGTGCCGTCGACGGTGACGGTGGCGTTGGCGATCGGCGCGCCGGACGTCGTGGTGACGTTGCCGTTGAGCGTGCCGATGGCGGTGGTCACGGTGGCGATGGTGCGCAGGCCGCGCGCGTCGTACGCATACGTCAACCCGTCCGCCGCCGCCAGGAGGTTGCGCGCCGAGTACGCAAACGATCCGGCGCCGGCGGTGAGCTCGTTGCCCGCGGCGTCGTACGTCACCGGCCGCGTCGAGCCGTTCTCCGTCGCCGCGGCGAGCTTCGGCAGCGTGCCGCTGTACGCGAAGGCCGATTGCCGCGTGCTGCCGAGCGACATGGTCAACATGTTGCCCATCGCGTCGTAGCTGTAGCTCCCGCTCCCCCACAACGACTGCCCGGTGCGCGCCTGCGTCAGGCGATCGAGGTCGTCATAGCCGAAGTCGCGGTCAAAGCCGGAGTCGAGCAGGTCGTGGATCGACGCGACGTTGCCGGCGCCGTCGTGGCCGTACGAGTAGTTTGCGAGCGCGCCGAGCGGCCCGTTGAGCACGTGACCCGTCGGCCGGTAGCGGAGGTCGTACGACGTCGCGCGGCTCGTGCCGTTGCCGTAGCTCAACGACGCCAGCGGACCGGCCGGCAGGTAGGTGGCGTTGCTGACGTACGTGGTCGTGCCGGAAGTCGCAGAGAGCGGACGGTCGGCGTAATCGAAGGAGTAATTGACGACGCGTCCCGAGGGATAGGTGATCGACGAACGGTTGCCGTTCGCGTCATAGCCGAAGGCCATCGAGTACGCGTTGCCCTGGATGGAGTGTCCTTCCGTGCGCGGCAGGCCGCGGCGGTCGTACGTGTAGGTCATCGAGCCGGTCGGATCGGTGACGGAGGAAACGCGGCCCTTCCCGTACGCGCCGCTGTCGTAGGTCCAGGTGACGCTCTCCGACGCCGCGCCGCTGCGCGAGGAAGACGAGGTGAGCGGCCGGTCCTTCGCGTCGTACGTGAACGTGCTGACCGCGCCGTTCGCGTCGCTCGAGGTGAGGACGTTGCCCGCGGCGTCGTACGTGAACGTCGTCGCGCCGCTGACCGGGCTGGTCTGCGTCTGCACGCGGCCGAAGTCGTCGAACGCGTACGTCGTGACGTTGCCGTTGCTGTCGGTGACCGACGCGAGCTCGTCGTTCGGGTAATAGGTGTAGCTCACGGCCGCATTGCCGGAGCCGAGCTTCCGCGACAGCGTGGTGATCCGGTGCAGCGCGTCGTACGAGTACGTGACGTTCGGGCTGCTGTGGTTCTCGTCCTGGACGGTCGCGAGCTGGCCGTCGCCGTTCCAGCCGAAGAGGCTCTTCGCGCCGTCCGGCTCGACGCGCCGCGCGACGCGGTTGTGCGAGTCGAAGACGAACGAGGTGCTCCGCTTCGTGATCCACGACGCGCAGACCGGCGCGGGCGCGGCGCACTGCTGATCTTCGTCCTGCGTCACGTCGCCGATGACGTTGAGCGTGACGTGCTGGCGCTGGACCTCGTTGCCGGAGGCGTCGAGGAGCACGATGTCGGTGCGGCGGTTGGTGCCGTCCTCGTAGACGTTGCGCCGCGTGAGTCCGCGCGGGTTGCGGATCGACACCAGACGATCGCGTCCGTCATACGTCGACGTGGTGACGTAGTCGGCCGCCTCGTTCGGATCGCCGGCCACCGCCTTGTCGGTGACCGTCGTGGCGCGGCCGCGCGCGTCGGTGACCGCGAGCGTGCGGACGCCGTTCGGATCGACGATGGTGCGCGCCCCTCCGTAGACGTCGTAGTCGTCGAACGACGTGACGAGACCGCCCGTGTCGCGCGAGGTCTGCTCGCGGCCGCGGCGGTTGACGTTCGCGTCGTTGTCCGCGAAGTACGTGTGGGTGGCGACGTCGGCGACGTCGGTCCGCGGACCGTCGTCGGAGAGCAGCCGGTGCCTGCTGTCGAACGTCATGGTCCGCGTGTAGGTGACCGGCGCCGCATCCGAGGCCCGCAGGAATCCGCTCTTCGCCTCGGTGAGCGTGGTCTCGTTGTTCGCCAGCGTGAAGGTGGTCGAGCGCGTCGCGCCCGGCTTCGCCGTCGACGGCTCGGTGGTCTTCGTCAGGAAGTTCGGCCACGGCGCGTAGTTGTATTCGAACGTGGTGCTGCGCTCGAGGCTCGTGCCGAAGGCGTCGATGCGGCGGGTGACGTTGCCGTCGCCGTTGTATTCGAAGCGCGTCGTGTGACCGTTCGCGTCGGTCACGCCGAGGACGTGATTGAAGCCGTCGAAGAGGAAGGTCTGATCGTCGCTCGTCGCGGCGGCGCAGGTGGCGCAGTTGCCCTGAATGCGCGAGGCGAGAAAACGGCCCCCCTGGTAAAAGAGCGTGAAGCTCGAGACCTGATTGAGCGCGCCGTCGATGAGATGCGTGACCGTCGTCGCCGCGCCCGGCGTGGTGTACGCGACGTTGACGACGTCGCGCCCGTTGCCGGTGACGACGCTCGTGCCGCGGTCCTGCGCGTCGTACGAGTGTCCTTCCAGCAGCGCCGCTTCGTCGCGTACCTCGGTCAGCAGCCGCGGCGTTCCGTGCACGTCGTTCGTGTAGGCGAACGTGCGCCAGGGAGTGGCGCCGGTGTGCATCGGATCGAAGATCTGCGTCAGCGCTCCACCGGTGTACGTGAAGCGCCAGACCGGACCGGCGGCCAGCGCGACACTGGTCAGCAATCCGCCGGAGTAGCCGAGCGAGACCTGCCGGCCCATCGTGTCGGTGACCGTCGTCAGGTCATCGCCGCTGTAGGAGCCGGTGATGGCGTTCCCCCACCGGTCGGTCGAGGAGAGCCAGCGGCCGGTGGTGCGGTCGAACGCCGTGACGGCGCCGTCGAGATCGGTGTAGAGAAACTTCGTCAGCGTGGCGTCGAGCGTGACGCGGCCGCGCCATTGCCGCGGACGGACCGCGTTCCAGACATTCGTCCCGCCGCGCAGGAACATCACCTCGCGTCCGTCGCCGGTGATCAACTGCAACTGCGTCGCATCGCGGTCGATCGGCTGGAGCGTCTGATTGAAGTTGTGCGTCCAGCCGGCGCCGAGCGGATAGCGCCCCAGCCGCGCATTGAGCGGCCGCTCGCTGTGGTAGCTCAGCGCGAAGACGAGCGGCATCGGATCCTGATCGAGCGTGAAGAGATGCTCCGTGTACGAGACGTCGCCCGAACCGACGTTGACCGGCTTGGAGACGTTGAACGGGCAGAAGTCCTTGTCGCCTGCGCACTTCTCGGGATCGACGACGACGGTGAACGTCTGCGTCGCCTCCAGTCCGGGGAAGCATTTCGTGATGACGCGGACCGTGTAGTTCGTGATGCCGCAGCCGGTCTTGATCGACGGCGTCCACCGCCCGTGCTCGAAGACGGCCATCGAGTCGGCGATGATCTCGCTGCCGACGAGGATCTGCAGGCGCGTGAGGTGGATGTCGTTGTAGATCAGCGGCCACCACGACGAGGTCTGGTTCGACTGCAGGTCGAGCTGGCAGTAGTTGTTCGGGAAGTCGTACTCGACGTCGAAGGTGACGTACGGACCGTCGTGCCGCACTTCGACCGTCGGTGGCTGCGCCGCGAGGATCGACGGCATGCGGCAGTAGCCGGCGGTCGACGTGCAGCCGCCACCCCAGCAGAAGCCGCCGAAGGGATCGGGAGTGAGCGGACAGGCGTTGCCGACCGTGACGCTCCGTTCGCTGAGCTTCGATTGCCGGTGGATGGCCGGATCGCCGAACTGGTTCTGGCAGTTCTCCGGCGGCGACACCGCGCCGGAGCAGGGATATTCGCTGTACGAGGGAAGAGGCCAGACCGCGAACGCGGGGATGGCGATGAAGAGGGAAACGAAAACAACGAGGAAACCGGCGAGACGGCGCATCGTTATCTCCTGCGATTACTATTGTATCTACAAATCTATCACGACCACGGAATGACGTGCATCAATCCACGCAATGTCCGTTTAATTAATGAGGGACGTTGAAAGGGAGGGGGATATTGGAGGGAGGCAGGAGAATTTTCACACCGGCAACGATTGCGTGAACTGAGCGGCGCAGCTCGTCATGTGCCGCGCGAAATCCAAGTATTCTGTTGGTCAATGCGAATCGCCAAGAAGAGCTCGCTTCTCCTTCTCCTCGTTGTCTTCGCCGTGCTCTCCGGTCAGGCGCGCCGCCGCGCGGTGCAGCCTTCCGCGCCGCCCGCACCGACGCCGGTTGCAACCGCCGATACGTACACGGTGGAGCGTGGGAAATCGCTGACCGTCAACGCGGCGAGCGGCGTCCTGGCGAACGATTCCGATCCGCAGGCCAAGCCGCTCAGCGCGACGCTCGTCTCGACGACCGCGCACGGCACGCTGACTCTCAACGCCGACGGCGGCTTCTCGTACGCGAACGATGCGTCGGCCGCGACGAGCGACTCGTTCACGTACCGCGCGAGCAACGGCACCGCGTCATCGCAGATCGCGACCGTGACGATCGTCATCACCGACGCGCCGCCGGTCGCCGTCGCCGATACCTTCAACCTCTCCTCCGCCACCGCGACCACGACTACGCCCGCCCCCGGCGTCCTCGGCAACGACACGCTGAACAACGCGACGATCGTCAGCTACGGAGCGTCGGCCGGCAACGAAAACACGGTCATCGGTCAGGGAACGGCGACCGCGCGCGGCGGCAGCATCGCGCTGAACGCGAACGGCAGCTTCACCTACGGTCCGCCCTCGAGCTTCACCGGCAGCGACACGTTCAAGTACGTCATCCGCAACGGCGGCGGCAGCTCGACCGCGACGGTCACGCTCAACGCGCCGGCGCCGGCGACGCCCGACTTCTTCGTCACCTCGCCCGGCTTCTTCTACGCGTTCAGCGGCGTCTCGGGACAGAACCCGGTGATCACGCTGCAGCGCGGCCGCACGTACCGCTTCTCCATCGACACGGACGACATCCATCCGTTCGAGATCACCGGCGCGCCGGCGGGGAGCGTCCAGAACAACAACATCTCGTTCGGCATCATCACCTTCACCGTGCCGGCGACGGCGCAGAACTACAACTACCGCTGCTCCCTGCACAACTTCGGGAATGCCATCACGACGACCCCGTAATCGGATATCGTGAAACGCCTGCCCTCGCGGCACGTCACACGATCATGAACAGACGCACGTATCTCATTCAGGCCGCGACTCTCGTCGCCGCCGCGGTGGTCCTCGCGCTGGTCTCGAACGCGTTCGCCTCGCGCCAGAGACAAATGAAGCTCGTCGGGTTTTATCCGAACGCGCAGAAAGTGCCTCCGCGGGAAGAGACGGTTGTGGCTCCGGCGCCGATCGCGCCTGTCGCAACGCAGTTGCCTGCGGTTACCAGTTCCCAGTTGCCTCCGGTTGCCACGACGACGACGCAGGCGCCGGTCGTGCCGGTCGTGCCGACGGCCACGCAGGCAACCGTCAACCGGCAACCGGTAACTCCCCCCGCGCAACCGGCGCCCACGCCGCAAAAAGACGCCCTCGCGAAATTCAAGCCTCACGAAAAAGACGCCTACATCGAGATCCCATACGCCGACGTCAAGGTTCTCCACGATCACGGCGCGCTTTTCCTCGACGCACGGCGCACCTCGGTTTACGAGCAGGGACACATCGCCGGCTCGCGGCCGGTGTCGGTGTGGGAGTCGGACGTCGACGACAAGGTGGCGAAGATCTTCAACGAGCGCTCCGATCCGGCGCAGCAGGCGTTGCCGATCGTCGTCTACTGCAGCGGCGGCGATTGCGAAGACTCGCACATGCTCGCGCAGAAGCTCTATGGAGCGCTCTTCAACAATGTCTACGTCTACAAGGACGGCTTCCCCGACTGGCAGAAGCACGGCGGCGCCGTACACACGGGGTCTGAACCATGACCGCACGTGAGGCACTCACCCACCCCTGGCTCACGGTCCGCGTGCAGATCGCGCTCGGCGCGATCTTCGTCATCGCCGCGCTGCCGAAGCTGACCGACCCGCCGTCGTTCGCGCACATGATCTACAACTACCGGATCGTGCCGGGCAGCGTGATCAACATCTCCGCGCTGATCATGCCGTGGCTCGAGGTCCTCTGCGGCCTCGCCCTCATCCTCGGTATCTGGACCCGTCCCGCGCGCGACCTCGTCGCCTTGATGCTCGTCATCTTCGTCGTCGCCATCAGCATCAACCTCTTCCGCGGCAACGCCATCGATTGCGGCTGCTTCAACGTCGCCGACGCCGGCAAGACGTACGAGCAGCGGATCACCGACATGAAGGTTGACATCGTGCGCGACCTGGGGATGCTGCTGCTGGTCGCGCAGTTGTGGTTCGCGGATCGCCGTGCACGCCTATCAGCAAATCCTTGACGAGATCGCGGCCGAAGTCCGGCCGCTGATCGGACAAGGGCGGGTGGCGGAGTACATCCCGCCGCTCGCCGCGGTGCCGCCGGATCGCTTCGGCATGACGCTCCGCACCGTCGACGGCGCGTCGTTCTCCGTCGGCGACGCACACGAGCGCTTCTCCATCCAGAGCATCGCCAAGCTTTTCGCCCTCACGCTCGCGATGCGCCTGGAGGGCGACCGCATCTGGGAGCGCGTCGGCCGCGAGCCGTCGGGTGGCGCGTTCAATTCGCTCGTGCAGCTCGAGCTCGAGCGCGGCATCCCGCGCAATCCGTTTCTCAACGCCGGCGCGCTCGTCGTCCTCGACGCGATCCTCACGCACGGCGACGATCTCCTCCTCCCCTTCATCCGCGAAGCGGCGGGCGATGACTCCATCGCGTACGACCTCGAGGTCGCCGAGGCGGAGCGGACGACGGGACATCGCAACCGGGCCGTCGCGCACTTTCTGAAATCGTTCGGCAATCTGCACAACGACACCGATCGCGTGCTCGACGCCTACTTCCGCCTCTGCTCGATCGCGATGAGCTGCGCCGAGCTGGCGAAATCGGTTTCGTTTCTCGCCACCGGCGGCGGCGCGATCGCCACGCCGCGGCAGGCGAAGCGCGTGAACGCCGTGATGCTCACATGCGGCGTCTACGACGAAGCGGGCGACTACGCCTATCGCGTCGGACTGCCGGCCAAGAGCGGGGTGGGCGGCGGGGTGGTGGCGGTGATGCCGGGGAAGTTCACGACCGCGGTCTGGTCGCCGGGACTGAGCGAGAAGGGGAACTCGCTGGCGGGGACGATGGCGCTGGAGTTGTTGACGACGAAGACGGGTGTATCGGTGTTTTAGCTGTTGAGCTGTTTGGCTGTTGAGCTATTGAGCTTGAATCGCGCTCAACAGCTCAACAGCTCAATCGCTCAATCACTTACTTGCAGTCGCCGAGGCGCTTCCCCGTCCACTTCATCGTCATGTCCTGATCCTGCACATGCATCTTCGACCAGCCCGTGTACGTGTCGTTGTCGAAGGTGATCTCGCCGTTGCCGGTGACCGGTTCTTTCCCTTCGCACTTCACGCTCCAGGTGATCGTCTGGCCGTCGACCTTGAAGTCCGACACCTTGCAGTTGCTGTTCTGCTTGCCCTTGGGGACGGCGCGGTCCGGGTTCTCGATATCTTCCTGCGTGACGCAATGGGTGAACGTCATCGGAGGCATTTTCATCGGCATGTTGGGGGCGTCCATCTCCATCGTGATCTGCCAGTTGCCCGGTTTCTGCGGGCTGGCGGCGAACGTCGGGAGGGCGCAAAACGTCAAAGCAGCGGCGGCCAACGAGAGTTTGCGAAGGTTCATTCAAGTCTCCTTTGGTTTGGTGGGAAGTCTTCGCAGTATAGCGTGTTACGATCGTTGGTTGCGTCCGAATAACTTCTCAGGAGTCATGATGCCGTCCCTCCTTTTCCGGCGAATTTCCCTCGCCGCCGCGTCCCTTTTCCTAGCTTTTTCTCTCTTCGCGGCGGAGCCTCAGCCGTGGGACGGCGCGCCCCTGACGGCCGATCCGAAGGCCATGCTCGCCGCGGCGGAAAAGGTCCCGTCCGGCGAAGCCGACGCCGTGATGCTCCTCGAAGAAATGCATTACGTCTTCGACGCGCAGGGACGCTCCACCGGAACCGAGCGGATCATCTACCGCGTCGTCGCCGACTCGGCCATCGACGAGTGGTCGACGGTCATGGCGGGCTGGGCGCCGTGGTACCAGGAGCGCCCGGAGATCGTCGCGCGCGTGATCGCGAAGGACGGCACGGTCCACATGCTCGACCCGAAGGCGGTCACCGAATCGCCCGCCGGCGACGAGTCGATGGAGATCTTCAGCGACAACCGTCTCCTCCGCGCCCCGCTGCCCGGCATCGCCGTCGGCTCGGTGGTCGAGGAAGTGATCACGTACAAAGACCGCAATCCGATGTTCGACGCCGGCATGACCGACCGCTTCTATTTCGGACGCGGCGTGCCGGTGCAGCAGGCGCGGCTGATCATCGACGCGCCGGCTTCGCTGCCGATGCATGTCGTGAACAAGAGCGGCCTCGAACCGAAGAAAGAGGGCGAGCGCGTCACGTTCGAAAGCAGCGCGCTCCCGCCGATCGAGAACTGGGAGTGGAACCTCCCCTTCGATGAGTCGGGGCGTCCGTTCGTGGCGTTCGCGACCGGCAAGTCGTGGCAGGACATCGCGCGCCGTTACGCCGAGGTCGTCGACAAACAGATCGCCGGCTCGAAGCTGCCGGTCGTCGCGAAGAGCTCGAAGCGCCGCGAAGTCATCGACAACATCCTCGCGGAGATTCAGAAGAACGTCCGTTACGCCGGCGTCGAAGTGGGCGACGGCTCGATCATCCCCCGCCCGCCGCAGGAAGTCCTCGGGCACAAGTACGGCGACTGCAAAGACAAGGCGACGCTGCTCGTGGCGATGCTGCGCGAGGCCGGCATCCCGGCGAGCGTGGCGCTGATCCGCGCCGGCAGCGACCTCGACGTCAGCCAGGACCTCCCCGGCTTCGGCCAGTTCAACCACGCCATCGTGCACGTCGACGGCGATCAGCCGATGTGGATCGATCCGACCGACGAGTTCGCGCGCGCCGGCGAGCTGCCGGTCCCCGATCAGGGACGCCTGGTGCTGATCGCGAATCCGAAGACCACCGCGCTGGTGCAGACGCCGTTCTCCGAATCGGCGACGAACAAGATCACCGAGACGCGCCTCTTCGAATTATCGGAGGAGGGCAAGGCGACCGTCACCGAGACCTCGGAATTCTTCGGCGCGAACGATTCGCAGCAGCGCCGTTTCTACGTCAGCTCCGACCGCAAGTCGTACCGCGAGTCGATGGAGCAGTACGCGACGCAGTACTACGCGGCGAAGGAGCTGAAGAACATCGACGCGGGCGATCCCCGCGATCTGTCGAAGCCGTTCCGCCTGAAGATCGACGTCAGCGAAGCGTCGCGCGGCACGACCGCGGGCGGCGAAGCGGCCGTCGGCATCTTCACCACCGGCCTCCTCGGCGAGATGCCGCAGGTGATCCGTTACTCCGACGACGACGAGGACGATCCGAACGCGCCGAAGACGTCGAAGAAGAAGTTCAAGCGCACGCACGACTTCGTCTTCGTGCCGTACGTGAAGGAGTGGCATTACCGCATCGTGCCGCCTCCCGGCTACACGGCGCGCACGCTGCCGCAGAACGAGACGCTGAAGCTCGGCACGGCGACGATGACGAAGGAGTTCATCGCGGAGAAGGAAGGCGTCGTCCTCGCGAACTTCCGCTTCGACAGCGGCAAGCGCCGCCTCACACCGCCGGAGTTCGAGGCGATGCGCAAGGCGCTGAAGGAGCTGGGCGAGCAGAAGGCGATCCTCATCGGCTTCGATGAGATCGGACAGGCGAAGCTGAACGCGGGCGACGTCGGCGCCGCGCTCGCCGAGTTCCGCAAGCTGGTCGATCTGCATCCGAAGGAAGCGCGGCATCACGTGGAGATCGCGCGCGCGCTGCTCGCCGGAGGCATGGGCGAGGCCGCGCGCGGCGAGGTGGCGAAGGCGATCGAGATCGAGCCGACATACGCCGGCGCCTACGCGGCGAAAGGCTGGATCCTGCAGCACGATCTCTTCGGCCGCCGTTTCCGCAAAGGCTTCGATCTCGACGGCTCGATCGCCGCGTACCGCAAGGCGAAGGAGCTCGACTCGAAGAACGTGCAGTACCGCGCCGCGCTGGCCGAGATTCTGGAGTGGGGCGACGACGGCGTCCGCTTCGGCAACAAAGCGCATTTCGACGACGCGATCGAAGAGCTGCGCGCGCTGATGAAGGAGCTGAAGGAGAACCGTGTCGAGGGCGACCTGATGCTCGCGCTCGCGTATGCCGGCAAGTACAAGGAGCTGCGCGAGGCGGCCGACGTGGCGAAGGACCCGGAAGAGCGCGAGCTCGGACGTGTCATCTCGCTCGCGGCGACCGAGGGCTCGGCCGCGGCGATCCGCGAGGCGAGCTCGCTCGACACGACGTCGCGCCGCAAGCTCCTCGGCAATGCCGCGCAGGTGATGATGGGCGTCCGCCTCTATGCGCAGGCCGCCGATCTCTTCGAGCAGGCGTCGCAGGGCAGCCCGAACGCGACGCAGGCCGCGCCGCTGATCGAAGTGCTCCGCCGCACGAAGCGCGCGGAAGAGCTGACGCTGTCGGACAACGATCCGCGCGACGTGCTGAAGAAGGTCATGGTCTCGCTCCTCGCGGACGGCGCGGACGAGAAGGCGCTGGAGAAGTTCCTCACCGCCGACCAGGTGAAGCTCGAGCACGACGCGCCGAAGGAAGACGACGAGGACGAGTCGGACGCGACGGCGAACCGCAGCCTGTCGATGGTCCGCAATCAACTGCTCGACAACAGCATGCCGGCGCGCGTGATCGCGGACGTCGCGCTGGCGTCGCTGCAGTACCAGCTCGACGGCGACGAGAAGAGCGGCTATCGCGTGCGCATGCGCCCGCAGGCCGGCCTCGCGGATGCGACGAAGTCGTTCCCCACCGAGGCCTTCTTCATCGTCAAGGAGAACGGCAAGTACGTGATCAGCGCCGTGCTGCATCAGCCGGAGATGATCGGCTGGAGCGCGCTCCGCTTCGCGAACGCGGGCGACACGGAGAGCGCGCGTAAGTGGCTGAACTGGGCGCGCGAGGAGATCACCGCGGGCAACGCCGGCGACGATCCGCTCGATACCTCCCCGTTCGCCACGCTCTGGGCCAAGGGCAAACAGAACGCGACAGTCGACGAGATCCGCGTGGCCTCGGCCGCGCTGATGCTGCGCCGTCCCTACTCCGCGACCGCCCTCCCGATCCTCACCGAGGCGCACGACAAGGCGACCTCGGAAGACACGAAGACGCACATCGACCTCGCGCTGTCGGCCATCGCGTCGATCAGTCACAAGTGGACCGACCTCCTGCCGATCTCGGAGCGCCTGCTGAAAGCGGAGCCCGATTCGGCGTCGGCGTTCAACCTCCGCGCCGCCGCGCTCACCGAGAGCGATCGCTACGACGACGCGGAGAAATTCGCGAAGGCGCGCCTCGACAAGCTCGCGCGCGACGAGGACGCCATCCGCGCCCTCGGCCGCGTGGCCATGGCCCGCGGCCATTACGACGAGTGCGACAAGTACTACCGCCAGGTCATCGACGAGCTCCAGCCGAGCTCCAACGATTACAACAACGCGGCGTGGAACATCCTCTTCATCGGCAAAGACCTCGACCGCGCCATCGGCTACGCCCGCCAGGCCTCATCGCGCGGAGGCGCATCATCCCTGCACACCCTCGCCGCGTTGTATGCGGAAACCGGCAAGAGCCTCGAAGCACGCGAAGCGCTGCTGCGCTCCATGGACGACGCCGGCCGCGAAGACCCGGCCAGCCACGACTGGTACGTCCTCGCCCGCATCGCCGAGAACTATGGCGCCACCGACGCCGCGCTCGCCGCATACAAGCGGGTGAAGAAGCCGGCGCATGCGAGCAATGACGATACGTATGTGCTCGCGCAGAGGAGATTGGCGGCGATTACGCGGAAGTAGCGTGCTCCTCGAGAAACACGGTAACGGAAGCCTTGCTGACACGGCCTTCTACGACCCCGATCACGAGGTCGTAGAAGGCGTTTTCGTCTGCATCGACTTCGACGCCGTTCAACTCGAGAAAAGAGCTCATTGTGCAGCAACTGTCGACGGCTGGGCGCTCGCAGTCGCCAGCACCATCCGGTTCGTCTCCTCACGTCTCGCGGCCCAGGGCATGCGCAGCGTCCATTCGAGCTCGCGCCACTCGTTGAACATTTCGATCTCGCGCCAGAAGGCGAGGTCCTGCTGGAGGAGGTCGAGGTCCGGTCGTTCGCCCGCGGCGACGAGCAGACCCCACCAGCGGCGGCGCAGCACGACCGTGGCGCCATGATCTCGGTCGGAACCGTACGCGGAGCGTGTCAGCGTACGCGTGACACTGTCGAGGAGACGGTCGAGCGGCGGCGTGGACGTGCTCGCGAGTGCGATGTCGCACAAGGCCACGAGCGCCCGATATTGGCCAATGGCCGCGCTCTCCTCGGCCAGGCGGGTCATGGACGCGTCGATCATTCCCGCATCCACTCCGAACCGCGCGAGCTGACCGCGGATGCGCACGGAATGTTCGAACGCACCGCTCGTGACGCGCGGTCCGCTGAGCTCACGCAGTGCCAGTGCTTCCTGCCACAGCCGCGACGCGCGATGACGCTCACCACCGAGCGCCAGCAGCGTTGCCTTGCGACCGATGATCCCTCCGAGGTTCGCATAGATCTGCTTGCGCCGGTCGGGCTCGTTCCCGAAGCGCCGCAACGCGCGCCGCGCGAGGCGCTCCCCGCGCTCGAGATCCGATTCTCTGCCACGAGCGATCAGCGCCTCTACCCGCAACAGATAGTGAAGGAAGGCGCCGAGCTCGCCGGCGGAAGGACCGGCCAGCGCGAGTGCGCGGTCGAGATCCTCGAATCGATTAGCGAGGCGCAGGACGCGCAGGCGGTTGAGCTGGGTGTACGCCGCCTCGTCTTCGAGCGACGCGATCCATGACCAGTGCACGTCACGCCCGAAGTCTGCCCTGGTCACGCGGAACAGCAAGGCCGCGGTGGCGCGGCCGACAGGCGTCTGTCCGGTGACGACGCCGCCGATCCGGGTGAAGTGCACATCCCACGCGTCGCGGCGTGGACTGAACAGGCGCACGGCTGCGCCGGTGACGGCGTCCACTGCCTCCTGCGCGTCGCCTTTGTTGCCGTTGCAGCCCGGGCACGCCAGGGCGAGATTGTCCAGCGTGTCCCGGCCGCCTCTCGAGCGCGGCACGATGTGATCGATCTCCGCACGCTTCCCGAGCAATGCGTCCCGGCAATATTCGCAGCGGCCCTGCGCGCGCTGCCTCACCCGCTCCTGCATCTCAGGGGCGAGCATCGAGGGCTCCTCTCCGCATCACGCGGATGTAGGTGCGCAGCCATGACCACCGGTGTACTTCCAGTTTGCGGCCGGCGCGGATGGCGAGTGCCAGCGACGCCGCCGCGCGCCGGAGCCGGAACGGGTGAAGCGCGTCGCGCAGTCCGATGAGCGCGGCCTTCACCAGTCCCGGCGTGTCACCGAGGGCGGAGCATTTCGCGATCAGGTCGGCGAGCATCGACTGCCGGGCCGTGGCATTCGGCTCGGCGACGACTCTCCGGCGCAACTCGTTGATCACGCCAATCAGACTGTCGAGCTGCACCAGCGCCGTATTCCGGACTGCGTCAGCCGGACGCCCCGGCTGGCGTCGTTGCGCATGCAGCGTGGTCGTGAATTGGTACTCGCCGATCGACTCAGCCAGCGCCAGCACCTGATCGCGCAACGCCATCAGCCGCGCGGCCCGGCCCGCATCCGGAGCGGTCTCGCTCTCACTCTCATTGGTCATGCGGAAGAGGATGATGAACGTCTCCACGATCTGGTACCGCACGCCGTGCGTCTGCCAGCGTGGCTCCGAGGTCGCGGGGTCGAGCGCCCGTTCGATCCACTCGACGAGCTCGTCGAAGAGCGTGACCGCGGCGGCGTGATCGCCGGCAAACCAGAGATCTCCGGCGATGCGCGTGCTGAGCACGAATCGCGTAAACGAATCGACCGTCCCGGTGGCGAGGAGGGTGCGGCCATACTCCGTCGCGCTGCGATAGCGGCCCTGATCGCGAAGGCCGTTCATCAGGATCTTGTGGACGCGCAGCTCGTTCGGATAACGACCGTCCGCTGCCGGAGTCCAGTCGGGCGGCGGCGGCCAGCGGAAGGAGGAGCGCGCGCGCGTCGCCGCGCGCATCGCCTCGGCCCCCGCTCCCATCGCGCTCCAGATCTGCGCCGCGATCAGTTGCCGTTCCCCCTCCGACACCACGCCGGCGGCGGACGTCTCCCACCAGGTGTGTGCAGGCCAGGGCGGCGCATCGAGCGGCAGCGCCGGATCGCAGAGCTCGCGCAGATGTTCACGCGTCGAGCGGCCGTCGGCGCGGTAGTCGATCGCGGCCCCACATTGCTCCAGCGCATCGAGGATGCCGCGTCCGTCGTGGAGGATCGTGTCGCGCCGGCCGTGCTGACGGTGCTCGATCCACGCCACGCGCAACTGCCGCAGATCGGCGCCCGCCGCCGGCAACGCCTGAAAGAACGGCGTCATGTCGATGAAATCGAGTCCGCCATAACCGACGAAGAGGAGCAGCTTCCGGCGCGACAGCAGGTCCCGCAACGAGCGGTCGATGCCGGCCGCGAAGCCGCACCCGATGCCGTGCAGCAGCAGCCCGACGTCCTGCAGCGGATCGCTGCGATGAACGGAGCCGTGCAGTTTCGTGAGCGCGCCATCGAGCGCCGGCACGGCCGCACCTCCTCCGGGCCGATGCAGGATGCGCGGCGGAAGACGGCCGGTCGCGCGTTCGTACGCCTCTTCGATGCACCCGTCGAGGTTCACCGTCACATGGCTGCCGCCGGCCGCGAGATGCGCGGCGAACAGCGCGTGCAGGTCATTCGGCTCCGCATCCCGCATGTGCCGCGCGAGAAGCTCGTAGGCGCGGTCGCCGATGATCCACCAGGCACACTCCAGGATCATCTCCAGGCGGGGAAGGCGCTTCGGCGCGCCGAATGTGTTGGTGAAGCGGCCGGCCTCGAGAATCGCGGTGATCCGCTCACGGGTGCCGGCGGGCGTATACGAATCGATGACCCACTGCGTGAGCATCTCGCCGAGCGGCTGACAGGACGGAGGATCGATCGAGATGCCGGCGCCGCTGAAGATCACGACCGACCGCGGATCCATCCATCTACCCTGATGCACGTCCACGATAATGGATGGGATGCGATCCACCTTCAATCTGATGATCGACGTGCGGCGGCATTTCGCGTGCGGCATCGGGCGCGTCAGTCTCAACTTCGCCGAGGCCGCAGTGGCGCGGCGCGAGCGGTGGAACCGCCTGATCCTCCTGACGAACAGCGGCAACCGCGCCCGGGTGGAGGCGCTTGCGGATGACGACACCGAAGTCCTGATCGCCGGTTATCCGTTCTTCTCCCGGGCCGATCTGTGCGAGCTGCCGCGGCTCGTCGAGCGTGCCGGCGCGGACGTGTTCGTCGCGCCGCAGTTCTACATCTCCCCCTGGATCGAGTGCCCGACGGTGAAGATGGTGCACGACCTCTGGCCCATCCAGCACGACCACTGGCTGCCCACGACGGCCGAGCTGACCGGCCACTTCGGTGCGGAGGCGGCCGAGGGCGTCACCGATTTCCTCCAGTGGTTCGACAGGAATCACGATGCGCTCCCATCGTGGCGCAACGACCGGTTGCGCGAACTGTACGAGCTCGATGACAACCCGGTGCGTCGCTACTCGATCGCGATGTTCTGCACGTCGATCGACACCGCCGCGAGCATCCCGACCTGCTCCTGGTTCTCACGAGACGAGATCACGGACCTCTTCCCGCTCGCGGAGCCGCGCATGGACGTCATCTACCCGTTCCTGCAGCCGCGCGAAGTGCTGCCCAAGTCGCGCCGGTTCGCATTCCTGCACGTGGGCAAGTTCGAGCCGCGCAAGAATCACCGGCTGGTGGTGGAAGCGTTCATGCGGGCCTACGATCGTCTCTCCGCCGAGGATCGCGAGGAAGCCTCGCTGACGCTGATCGGCGACGTTTCGTACCGGCAGTACGGAAGGGAAATCGTGGAGATGGTGCGCGACGCCGCGCGCGATTACCCGATTCACTTCCTCGGCGTGACATCCGAAGCGGAGCTGTGGCGCCACTACGCCGCGGCGTATGCGCTCGTCTTCCCCTCGGCGTTCGAAGGCTTCGGCATCCCCGTCGTCGAGGCGATGTCCGCCGGCACTCCGGTCATCACCGCCAATCGCGGCGGAACGCGCGAGGCCGCGGGCGGCGCCGCGCTTCTCGTCGATGAACTGGAGCCCGATCCGCTGGCGGAGGCGATGCTCGCCCTGTGGAGGGACGGCGCGCTCTACCAGAGTCTGCGCGAGCAGGGGACGCGGCACGCCGCTGCGTTTACGCGGACCCGCAGCAGTATGCAGTTCGAGATGGCGATCGATCGCGCGGCCGGATGCGATGATAGATAGCAGATAGCTGATAGCAGATAGCAAGGGGGCCGATCCCTGCGTGCTAGAGTTAGCCGACGCCCCGCTCTCCTGTATTGCTATCTGCTATCCGCTATCTGGTGAACTGAGTTTTACGACTCCGATACGTGCGCAATCACCACGTCGGTCGTGCTCGCAACGTAAAGAAGATCGCCCGGATGAATGTCCGCGCCGGTCATCGAGTCGCCGACGACCGAGAACACCATGTCCGCACCGCGCTGCCTGTAGTCTTTCGGAATCGTGTGGCGACGAAGCCGAATCGCGTCGATGGTCACTTCGGCATCCGGTGTGGCCGCGGCCGGCCTCACGATGGGACGCGCGGCGCGTTTCCGGCGCTTCGGGATCTCCAGAGGCTCCCATCCGTGACCCTCGGCACGTGATGTCTTCTCGAGGATCCACTCGGCGGTTTCACGCAGACGTGCGCGTTCGGAGTCGAGCCAGGTCAGCGGCGAGTCATCGACGAAGGCACTGAGCGGCTCTTCGAGCAGACGAGCGATCGCGTAGACGGTGAAGAAACTCGGATCTTCTGTCATCGCGGTGCTGCCGGCTCCCGTCGTTTTCGTCCTGCTATTTCGACATCCCGGTCGCTTTCGTCAGCGACCGCTCGGCGTCGGCGACCTCCTGCGCCGCCTTCTTTGCCTCATTCGATGCGAGCCGCACTGCTTCTTTCGCTTCGGCGTAGCGCTCCTCGATTTCCTGTTTCTGCTTCTCCACCGTCGCGGCGCGCGCGTTGGCTTTCGCCAGCTCCGATTCCGCGTGATTGGCATTGCGCTGCGCCTCCCTCAGCGCCTTTTCCGCCGCTTGAACGGCTTCGTGCTGACGGGCACGACTCGCCGCCGGATCTTCGGCCCGTTTCGGGGCGCGGAAGAGGAGCACCTTCTCGCGCTCCATGTCTTTTCCCCCCATCAGAGCGGCAAGCGTGTCGAATCCCGGCGGGTCGAGATCGGCGGTCAGGCGGCCTGCCCTCGGCACGCCTTCCATCTGGCCCCACGCTGCCAGCGATTCCAGCGTCGCCGATACGCGACGCGTCGAATCGGCCGACGCCGCATGTCCGGCCTCTTCGAGAATGGCCGTGGCTTTCGTCAGCAGGGCCGTCGTCATCGTCTTCTTCTCGTCGATGAGCGCGCGCAGATCGGCGTTCTTGAGCTTTCCGGTCTGTGCTTTGCGAATGCGCTCGCCGAGGGCGAGCAGTCGCTCGATCGCCTTCGGATCCTGCCAGTAGAGCTGATTCACCGCCCATGCCGGTGCGGGCGGCTTGACGAGCGCTTTCACGCGCTCCGCGTCGAGCGTCCGCCCTTCGTTTTTCAACTGCTTCGCGAGTGCATTGCGGGCAACGGTGAACTCCGCGAGGGGAAGCTGGAAGAGGGCGTCGATCTCCGCACCGACGTCCGATCCGCGTTTAGCCATGTTCTGTCGTCTCCTCCGAGTCCCGCCAGCCTCTCACACCGGCACGTCGAATGCTCCGTCGATGAACTCGAACGTCAGCCGCCCCTTGCTCTTTTTGGCGAGCTCTTCGACGCGCTTGCGCACCTTCGTCATCTGCTCCTCATACGCTGCGGTTTCCGGCGTGGAGTTGAACCAGAACTTGTATTTGCCGGTCGTGCGCGCGTTGGCGATGGTGTCGAGCACGATCTCCTCGGGATTGGTGGCGTAGCCGTTGCCGCAGAAGACATAGTGGTCGGCGGTGATGCGCCGGGCGAAATCGGCGGTCATGTTGTACTCGGCGCCGTGGTGCTGCACCTTGAGGACATTGACGTGCAGGTTGTCGTCGCTGTCGAGCTTCTGCCTCTTCTTCAGGCCGGTGAGGATGTCGTCGGCGTGGCCGTCTCCGGTGAGCAGGATCTTTTTCTTCCCCTCCTCGACCAGAAACATGAGCGACGCGAGATTCGGCGGGGTCACTTTCTTGCGCAGCCCGAGCTCCTTGGCGTTCGCTCCGAGGGAGTCTTCGATGCGGGCCTCGATGCCCGGCGTGGATAGCTCGTCGGCCAGCATGAGCGCTTCCATTTCCAACGGCGCGACGAAATCGTTCGCGGAGCTCGTCAGGGCGTCGGCATCGACGCGCGAAGCCTTCTGGATCTTTCGCACGGTCGCTTTGTTGTCGCGGAGCCACTCGTCCCATTCCACGCGCAGGTTCTTCAGGTCGGCCATCGTGGGGCCCAGAAGCGTGAAATTCGCCTTGCCGAGCTTCAGAGGCGGCTGCCCGACTTCATCGTCGAATGCCATCAGGCCGGCGCCGTACTCCGGATTGACTTCGATGCCGAGCTGACCGGCGCCGATGCGGTTGCTCAACTGCAGCGCGTGGCCGGTATGGGTCGCGAGGTCCTGGTGATACGCGCTGATCGTCGCGGCGGCGGGGTCCGCCGCCGTCAGTCCCGAGAGGATCTCCGCCGTGTTGGCCAGCGCGCTGGCCACCAACGCCGCGTTGTCGCCGAGCTGCGCGGTGAATGCGTTGTGCCAGACCTTCAGGACTTCAGGCGGACGGGGCATCCCCGGCTCATCGACGTCCTCGCCTTTCTCATCCTTCCGATAGCCGTAAACGCGCCACGCGTACAGCGCGTCGACGAGCACGAGCAGACCACCGATGTGGTCGAAATCGATGTGCGAAAGGTAAACGCAGTCGATGGGACGGTCGCTGCTTTGCGCCAGCTCCGGCAGAACGCGTTTGCGGAACGAGCTGTCCGGACCACCGTCGATGAGCATCCGCTCTTTCCCGGACTCCAGGAGCAGGCAATCCCCGTGCGCCGAAGGAAGGACGGTCAGCCGCATCACACTTCCTTCCGCTGGTTGACGGTCGCGGCTTCGAGGAGGCACTTCTCGGGATCGATGCGCCCGAAGCCCGCGTCGTTGAGCCACGAGTACGCGGCTCCCGGCAGTGGCCGCGCCGTGGCCTGGATGATCCCTTCGATCTGCGCCGCCGTCAGGCTTTTCTCGATCGCCATCATCAGGCCGGCCACGCCGCAAACGTACGGACTGGCCATGCTGGTGCCGCTCATCGAGATCCACAGATCGTTCGGGCCTGCGAATCCCCTGGCCGCCACGATGTCGGTTCCAGGCGCGGCTACATCCGGCTTGAACCGTCCATCGCGCGTCGGACCCTGACTGCTGGTGACGTTGATCCGCTCTCGGGCAAAGTCGAGATTGGCCACCGACAGGACGCGCATGCCGCAGGCGAGCGAGCTCACGGACGACTCGTCGACATTCGACCGTTCAGAGAAGAACGATGGGAAACACCACGTCTCGCGTGTGCCGACCCGCCCGACCGGCCGCGGGTCGTCGCGCTCGATCCATCCGTGATAACGGCCGTCGCGTACTTCCTCGCCGGTGAGCCGCACCGTCCACTGTCCGGACGCGACACCGCGCAGCTCGTCCGGCGACGGTGTGAGATAGATGGCGATGTAGTTCGCGCCATTCGCCGGGTGGTAAACCTCGTTGTAGATGCTGATGGACGTGCCGTCGCCGAGCTCCCGCTTTTCGATGAACTCGCCCGGCTTCACCTCCTCGGTCCATTCGCCGCCGGGCGGCCGAAGCTGGACCTTGAAGCGATCCTGCGCGGAGTACCAGATCTCCAGCTCGTTTTCGGACACGTCGGAGCGGCCATCACCAATGACCATCCAGTCGATGTCGGTACCGAGGCCCCGCGAGGAGATGCGGCCACTCGTGTGGATCCGACCCATGACGTAGCCGAGATCGCCTTCGAAAGCCGCCTTTTCCTGCCCCGCGTTGCCGGCAGCGACGGAAATGGCGCGGCCGGGCGTATTCATGGCGTTGTCGAGCCACCGGCTGATCGCCGCGCTGGCGTCGTGGGCGTGGCCGTTCGTGCCGAGGGAGATGTTGATCGAAAGCGGAATCTTGCGCCCCTCGTCTCTGGAGAGTTTCTTGGACAGCTCGACCAGGTAGTCGACTGCGTGGGCAATGCGTGTGGAGTCGTAGAACGATTTGCGCCGGTCGACGTCCATCTCGGGGAGCGAGATCAGGACGCCGGCGATTCGGGCTCGCCGGCAGATCCCACTGTTGCCGGCAGCGATACTCGCTACATGCGTTCCGTGCGAGCCCGGGATCATTTGCGATTGCGGCTCGAGTGCCGTTGCCGGGACATGCAACCGCTTGCTCGCCGCAATGGCGTCATTCATTTCTTTCGCGGTCAGCTCGCGGCCGTAGTCGACGTCGAAATCTCTCGTTTTTTCCGGTCGCCTGCCGGACGTCGCACCCTGATCCCAGATTGCCACCCAGCGCGTGGCGTCGCCGGCCAGAAAGTCGGGATGGGCGAAGTCGAAGCCCTGCACGTCGATGATCCCGATCAGAACGTCCTCCCCGAAGCGATGGGCAGCTTCGGAGCCGAAGGTGGTTCTCTTCAGGTCCGGCGGACCGACCCTGGCAGGATCGACTGCCGGGCGCGGCGAGATCAACGGCTCGCCGGCCTCGAGGTGTGTGACGTTGCCGGCCTCCGCGAGCGCCTCGATCTGGCTCAGCGGAAGTGTCATTGCCTGGATCTGTCCTCTGACGACCTTGTTTCCGCCCTTCGAGCCCCCGGCCTCGATCTCATGTCCATTCGTCGTGTGGACGAAGACGTTCACCAGGACATCATCCGCGGTCGGCGGCGTCCCCGATTCGAGCTCCGTTGCCATGCACAGCGATGCGCTCCGGCCGGTGCGAACAGCGGTCTCCGGAGATGGCTCCCGCTGCAACATGCGAAGCTTCGGATGGATCTTGCGCCTGGCAGAAGCGGTGCTCATCGTGCCCCTTCATAGATAAAGGAGAGTCGCGACGAAGCCGAATCCCTACCTGAGCGGTTGCCCCACCGCCCGAATCCCGTCCCGCGCTTCCGCGTTCTTCGGATCGAGCCGCGCCGCTTCCTCGTACGCCTGCAGCGCAAGCGCGAATTCGGGGGCGGCGCGATCCTTGTCGCCTTCGCTCTTCATCAGCTCTTCGCCGAGATATCTGCGCCAGGCGGCTTGTTTGAGGCGGAACGCGATTCGGTCGGGAGCGAGCGTGGTCGCTCGTTGCACGTCGATCAGGCCGCTGCGGACGGCGTTCTCCCAGCCCGCGGCGCCGAGCTTGCGGCGGACAATCCCGAGCCCGCACTTCGCGTCGGCGAGGGAGAAGCGATAGTCGGGATTGTCGGGCTCGCGATGGACCAGGATGTCGGCGACGACGACCGCCTCCTGCATGACTCCCAGCGCGGCTTCGTGGCTCTTCCGGTCGTTCTGCGCGATGAGGGCTTGCGCGAAGACGTTGCGCGCTTCGAGCAGCCGCCTGTTCATCGCGCTCTGCTCGGACTCGGGGGCGAGCCACGCGGCGATCTGGGCGGCGTGCATCGAGGCGCTGAGGTCTTCGAATCGATGGAGGCGGGCGTAGACGTCGCGCAGCTCGTCGTACGTGACATACGACGCCGGACGCAGACGGGCCGCTTCGCGAAAGGCGGATTCGGCGGCGAGGAGATCGCCTTTGGCGGCGAGAGCGACTCCGCGATCGCGGATTCCGGCGGAGGCGGTCACATGCTCCCGATGGAGCTCGTCGAATCTCGCCATGGCTTGCTTCGCCGCGTCCGCGCCGTTGGGGTCGCGCGCCCACGCCCTGGCCAGCGTCGCGTAGTAGAGCTCATTGTCGGGATGCGCGGCGACGAGTTTCGTGGCGCGATCGATCGCTTGCCGCAGCGACTCGCGTGCTTCGGGAAGGCGGCCGAGCTCCGTGAGAATATCGGCCTCTTCGCCGAGGAGGTTCACTGCTGTTTCTTCCCTGTCGGCGTCGTTGCGGTCGCGCGTCGCCTGCTCGTGGACGCGATGCGCGGCGCGGATGACGACGAGCCGCTCGGCGGCCTGGCCGCCGCGCGCCGCGAGAATCGCGGAACGCGCCTGCCAGGCCGAGACGAGATCGTCCTGCAGCGACGTGTTCGTCGTGTCGACCGCCGCCAGCGCGCGCAACGTGGCGATCGCCTCGAGCACGAGCGCTTCGGCGTCATCGAGCGATGGACTCGGCGTGCAGGAGCCGGGCTTCTGATTGCATGCGACGATTCCCTGGCTCACGAGCGACTGCGCGGCGGCGCGCTCGCGCTGCCACAGACGATCGTCCGGATCGGACCGCCGCAGCTCCTCGAATTCCGCGAGCACTCGTTGATAGTCGGCGAGCGCCGCGCCGGGCGACGCAGCGCGGTGCGCGTCGCCGCGCGATGCAAGCGTGTGCAGCGCGTTTCTGCGTGCGGAGATCGACGACGGCCGAAGCACGCGCACCTGCTCGGCGAGCGCCGCGGCTCCTTCGTGGTCCTCGACCGCGGAGAAGAGGACCGCTCGTGCGCGCGCGGCACGCGTGAGCGCCTGCAACGCATTCGGATCGGGATAGGGCGCGGCCTGCCTGGTCATCGCGCCGCATTGCGGCGGCAACTGGCCGCGGCCGAACAGCAGCTCGGACAAAATCGTGAACGACCTGTCGAGATCGGCCAGTGCGCCCGCCGAATCTCCCATGCGCGTCTTCAACTCGACGGTCGTCACGAGGCTGTCGGCGAGGCTCGTGCAGTCGCTGCGCACGACGTCGGGATTGCCCGGCGTGTTCGCCACGATGTTCCAGTATTTGTCCGCCGCCTGACTGTACGGCAGCGCCTCGGTGAGCTTCCCCTGGCTCACGAGCGCGAGGCCGAGGCGATCGTGTGTCCGCGCGTTCTCGCGCGCGGCGTCGGGATGGTCGCGAGCATCCTCGAATGCCTTCAACGACTCGCGGAACAGATTCACCGCCGCGCCGACGTTCCCCTCGGTGCGCATGATCTCGGCCCGATTGCGCAGCGAGAGTCCGCGGTTCAACGCGCTGCGCATGCCGACGGTGCGGCGATCGACCTGCTCCTGCATCTGCACCAGCAGCGTGCTGCGCCCGACGTCGCGCACCTCGCCGAGAAATTGCTCGCCGAGGAGGAAGCCGAGGAGATTCTCCGCACTGTCGCGTTCTTTCTTGACCGTGTTGTTCCACGCGACGAGAGCGGCCATGACCAGCACCGCGACGATCAGCAGCGCGGCAACTCCATAAGCCCACAACGCGCGCTTGACCGATTTCGGCAGCCTCCCGCTTCGCGCGGCGAACACCGACTCGGCGAGACGGTCGTGACTCAGCTCGTAGAACGTGCTCTCCAGCCGGCGCTCCTCGCGCACGAGACGCTTGCGGCCCAGCGCGTCGAGCGTGCGCTCGGAGATGCCGTAGTCGCTGAGGATCTGCTTCTTCTCGAGCATCAGTCGCTGTCCCGACGATCCGAGCAGACCCTCCTCGCACAACTCCGCCGCCCGCTTGCGCTCGACGGGAGAAGCAATCCGCGCAAGGACGTCGCGATAGAAATTCGAGAGGACCTCGGCGAAGGCGTTGCTCCCCTTGAAATCGTCCATCGTGAGCATCACCGGCTCGCTCTGCGTCGATTGCTTCCGCCGTGCGATCCCCTCCGCGTGCTGGCAGAGCAACTGAAGCTGGAAGGGCTCGATGACGTCGGAGCGTCCCTTGAGATACGTCAGCATCTCGTCGAGCGTGCCCGCCTCGTAGGTGAACGGCTTCGTCCAGTGCTCGTCTCCGGGCAGCTTCGCGGGCCGCACCACCGCGTCGCGCGCTTCGCGCTCCGACAACGGCTCGAGCCGCAGGCGCTCCTGAAAGAGCCGCGGAATCGTGGCGCTGAACTGCTCCAGTTCGCCGAGGTGCGTTTCCTTGAGACTGATCAGCACCTTCACATCGGGGCGAGCGTGCTGCACGCCGCTCAAGCGCTGCCGCGGAATCCCGGTGGCCAGCGCACCGAGCTCCGCGGCGAGCTCAAAGCGAAACATCTGATCGCGGAGCGTGAAGACCTCTTCGAACTGATCGAACACCAGGACGGGCGTCAACAAGAGATCGTCGCGCCACACCGTGGTCGTGGCGAGCAGTTCCCACAGCCCGTCCGGCGCGGTGTCGTCGATGTCGACTCCTTCGTCCCGCACGCTTTCGCGGATCGATCGCGCGACTGCATCGGTCAACGACTCCTGCGGATCATTGAGCCGGATCATCACCGGCAGAAACGGCTTGGTCCGCAGGAGCGGAAAAAGGCCGGCCTGCAGCAGCGAGGTCTTGCCGAGACCCGACTTGCCGAACTGCAGCAGCAGCGGGACGCTCAGGATACGAAGGAACAGCTCCTCGGTCTCGCTCTTGCGTCCGAAGAAAAGCGCCGCATCCTCGGATTCGAATGGGCCTGTGCCGGGGTAGCGTCTGCGCGTCATCAAGCGACTGCCTTCGAGCGCGAGCGTAAGGCCATGCGTTTCTGCCAGTCCTCGAGGATCGAATCGGCGAGCGCGTCTTCGCCGCCCGGCTCGTCGACGTCGATCACGTGACGGCTTTCGAGATCGCTGAGAATCCCGCACGAGCCGCAGCGGACCGGAATCAGGAAGCGCAGCTTCTCGCCTTCGTGCTCCGCCATCCCCGACTGCCGCACCTGCGCCTCGTGGATCTCGCGGTGAAACACCCCTTCGGTCCGCGACAGCATCTCCTCGGTCTGCAGGACGATCACGTAATCGACCATCTTCTGAATGACGCGGATCAGCTTCTGGTTCCAGTCGTCTCCGGCGCGGAGGTTCTGCCGGTCCTGCCAGACGTTGATGCCGCGCAACTGCAGCCTGGCCATCAACTCTTCGACGCGATCGCGGTTCTCGCTGGCGTAGCTGATGAACGCCAGCGGCGCCTTGTCATCGAACGATTGCACAGGCTCCGGCGCGGGCTCGGCCAGCACGCGCTTGCGGCTGCTGCCCTCGTACGCGTCGGCGAGCTGCCTCGCGAACGTCTCCCATTGCAACGGACGGAACTCGATCAGGCGATCGCCGGAAAAGAAGCCGACTGCCTGCTCGCGCTCGGGATGATCGAAGAAGTGCGTGTCTTCGAACGCGATCGCCTTGCTCTGATGTCCGTAGACGTTCATCACCTGCAGCAGCACGCGTAGGTACCAGTTCTGAAATCCGAAGCCGATGAAGAGAAACGAGGCCGCGGGATCGGCCAGCATGGAGCGCACCTGATCGGGCACCGCCGGAGCTCCGCGAACGATGGCCACGAGAAAGTCGATCAGGTCCCCTTCCGTGAGCACGAGCGATTTCGCTTCCTCGTGATGGCCGAAGAGGTGATAGACGACCGGGCGTTCCGCCGTAGGCCTCGAGAGACGCGGCGTGTTGAAGGGACGAAAACTGTAGTAGCCCTTCTGCGGCGTCTTCCCTTCCGTTGCCGCGAAGGCGTTGAACATCAGACTGTCGGGCGACGCCGAGATGCAGAGCCGGAACGGCAGCTTGGCGAGATCGCGATGAAAATCGGTCGTTGCAACCGACTCCCGTTCATAGAAGTCCTGCACCGCGACGTCGAGCTCGACGCGGTCCTGGCGCGTCCGGTAGTAAAGGTCGGCAGCGCGATGCAGGCTCGCTTCGGCTCCCGCGACGCCGATCGACTCGATCAGCTCCTGAGCCAGCAGACTGTCGAGCGGCCGCCGCTCCGGATCGCCGGGACGAACGGCCACACGCGGCCCGAGCACGAGCACGCAGTCGCCGCGATTGATCCGCTCGACCAGCCCCCGCAATTCACGTTCATTCTGGCGCGATGTCTCCACGTACACACTTTACAGCGAAGCCTCCGGCCGGCATCCGCTCCCGATCGCCGCGATCATGAAGTAGAGCATCGCGAGCGAAAACAGGGCGACGTTGATCGACGACGCGACCTTGCACGTGTGCGCGACCTTGTCCGTGATCTCGCCCTGCAACAGCATTCGAATGTGCAGGTTTTCCACGATGTCGGCGATCGCACCGGCGAGGCCGGCGCCGACGGCGATCTTGGTCCACAACAGCTCAGGCCAGAAGTTGCGGCCGGCGGCGATCCACATCGCGACGTAGACGACGATGAAGAGCCAGTCGAGCATGAGGTTGCGGCGTGCGACTTCTTTCCCCGACTCGCCCCACCGTTTGAATATCTCTTCCACCCCTTTCGCGGTGCCGGCCTGCTTGAGCTGTTGATTCGTCGCCTGCGCCGGATTGAAGAACGGGGAGTTGAACAGCAGCGCGATGAGCAGCGTGGCCACGAAGACGATCGCGAACTGACAGCGCGGAGTCATTGCTTCACCTCTCTCACCTTCTGCAAATCCTCGTTCGCCTTCATCGCTGCCGGATCGGGCGCGACCTGCACGTTGAGCCAGCGCGCGATCTGGTCGCGCGACCAGCGATTGCCTTGCGTCTCCATCGCGCCGTCCATCGCGTTGCGCGACTGGTACGACAGCACCCAGCCGAGCGGGATCGGCACATCGACCTGCACGAGGCGGAACTCGAGGAGCGTCGGCAATGCGCCGACCGGAAGCTGTGCATTGCGGACGTCGCCGACCGCCTGCTCGCCGCGCGCGCCGCGCGTGTTCAGGAGCGCGCGCAGCGGCGACAGCACTTCGTTCGCCCACCGCTCGGCGTTGAACTCGGTCGACGGCCCTTCCGGCCCGTGATACGGAAACGGCCCGTACTCGTCGGGACAGAGGCTTTTGCCCAACTGATTCGGCTCGTCTTCCGAGCAGTCGCGTCCCTTCACGCTGCAGTTCTGGTAGTCGATGAGGATCACGACCGGCACGAGATTCCAGCCGTTCGCCTTCGACACGCGATTGATCAGCACGACCAGCTCCGCGGCGGTGACGGCGCCGGAGTTCTCGAAGTAGCCGCCGTCGACGACGTGGCCGACGTGGTCCTTCATCGGGATGCGTCCCGCGGGCGAGACGTAGGTGAAGCGCGCGCTCATGCCGGCCGCGGAGCTCAAGGGAATGTCGCTGCGCAGCAGGTCGAAGCCGTCGAACGCATTGCGGAACTCGAGCGCCGGACGGATGCGGCAGTTGCTGGTGATGATGCGGTCGCCCGTCTCCACCATCGTCCCGTTGACGAAGAGCGACGGCAGCTCCGCGTGCTGCGCGTAGGTGTCGAGCAGTCCCTTCGTCAGGATCGCGCTCGGACGCTCCCACGCCGTCTCCAGCGCGCGCTCGCGATCGGGGAATCCGAACGGCAGGAAGCGCTGCACGAAGTCGCTCTGCGTCATCGCCGCGAGCGTCGGCGTGAGGAAGTCGTTGCCGAGGATCGCGGAGCCGCGATCGTGCAAGCCGCCGCCGTTCTCGCTCAGCAGGCCGGTGAAGACGAGCGCGCCGAGGGAACCGCCGGAGACGCTGCTGATGCCGAAGAGGTTCTTGTGAAATTGCGGCATCGTGTCGTGCAGCGAGTCGAGCACGACGGCGGTCCAGTAAGCGGCACGGATGCCGCCGCCTTCCGTCGCCACGATGAAGACCGGAGTCGGCGCGGCGGGATTCGCGACGCGGCCGTGCCACTCCATCAGCTTCTGCTCGACCGTCGGACGCGCGTCGATGATCGTCTTCGCGGTCGGCACGGTGCGCACGATGTGATTGCGGTCGGCGATCGGGCTGACGAGGAACGCCAGCACGATGAGGAACGTGAGGATCGGAATGCGCATGCGGATGCCGGCGTAGACGATCACGCTGCCGAACGGCACCCAGAGCGCGAGCGTGAGCAGCACCATGTTGCCGGCGCCGAAGCCCATCAGGCTCGCCGGTGAGATGCTGCTGGCGATGAAGAAGATCAGCTCGAATACGAGGAAGGCGACGAGCATGACGAGCGCGCTTTTCGCGAGGTCGCGCAGGCGGACCGGCCGGATCGAGCCGTCGTCGCCGTGCTTGTCGAGCCACTTGCGCCGCAACACGACGAAGAGCAGGAAGAGAACGAAGGAGAGCGCGACGAGGAGGAGGATCGACGTGTTCGCGGTCTTGACGTCGCCATACGTGCAGCGGACTTTGAAGAACGCGTAGAACATGACGACGAAGAGCAGCGAACCGAGGATGCGCGGCAGCCAGAGCGCCCAGCCGCGGTGGTCGTCGTCCTGCGGATCCGGGGCGTGGCCGAACCAGGCGTCGTCTTCCTCGGCATGCGGCGACTCGAGGCGCAGCATCTGCCGCGACCAGAACCAGATCTGGTACGCGAGGACGTTCATCAGTCCGAGGAAGCCGAGGATGCGTCCCCAGTGCGGCGCGCGGATGGCGGGGTCGGGATCGTATTCGCCCAGCGCGCGGACGATGTCCTGCCCCTGGTCCGAGATGATGAACGCGAATGCCGCGACCGCCAGCGCAAGGAGGCTGAAGCGAATCGGCAGCAGGAAGAGGTAGACGAGCTTCAGCCGTCGCCAGAGGCGCGAAAACAGATTCATGATTTCTCCTCGGATGGACTCACTTGAGGAGAGGCGCGGGGAAAGGGAATCCCTACCCCCGCGCAACCAGGCTTACCGCCGCCGCGCCGGCTTTTTAGCCCTCGGCAGCTTCCCTTGCTTCGTCACGATGCCCTGCCCCACCGTGTAGAAGCAGCCCGCGGTCGAGCCTTGCTTCAACAGCTCGGCGAAGAAGTTCTTGATGGTCACGTTCGCGTACGCCGTCTGGGCGAGCAGCAGCAGCGGCGGATTCGCGCCGCCGTGCGTCGCCTGGTAGTTCAGCACGAAGGCATTGATCTGTCCCTGCGGATTCATCAGCGCCTCGAGATTGGCCTGGATCCCGGCCATGGTGATGAACTTCGTCGGGATGACGACGCGCTGCACGCCTTTCACCGCGTCGGTGATCGCGCAGCCGCCGTAACCGGTGAAGCTGCGCGTGGAGCGCGAGTTGTCCGCGGCACCGGTGATGACGGACGGGTTCTGCGTCGTGCCGAGGGCCGACTCGCAGCAGTCAGCGAATACGGGAGTCGTGAACCAGTTCGGCGCGCCGATCCAGGCCGCGAACTGTGCGCCGGTCATTGGATTGACCGTGCCGATGCTCCCCTGCGCGCCGTGCGCGATGACGTAGACCGGCTCGTTGTTGACGAGCACGTTCCACTGTGGCGCCGCGAACGTGCCGATCGTGTTCGGATGGCGATCGATCGACAACTGATAGCCGCACGAGTAGAGCTCGATGTAATCGGTGGTGTAGGCCTCGGTGATCACGAGCGCCGAGAGCGGAACGGCGAAGAGCGAAAGGATGATGAGCGTAACGACGGTAGCGAGCGGGAATCGCATGAAGTTTCCTCCTTGCCCGCAATACTACCGGCGTTACGGCTTTAAGTCTATAAATACGCTCAGCGCAAGGCGTGAGGAGCGACCGGATGTTCGGCCTGCAGGAAAATCGGCTGCGCCAAGGCAGCCGCGGTGATGAACAACGAAAGCAGGACCGCCTTCATTTGATGATGGCCCGTCCCCGCGCCTGCGCCGTCGAACGGATGAACAGGTGCCACGCGCCCGCGTACGGAGACTCGGCGGGCCGGCGCAGGTAGACCACGTTTTTCAGCGTGTCGCCGAAGACGAGCAGCGAGCGCATGCTGTCGTCGGCGCGGGCGAACGGAGTCGACTCCGCGGTCACGCCGGCTGGTGAATCGTCGATGCGCGTGGCGACGATCATTCCGTTCTTCCAGGCATAGGTGAAACAACCGCGCGCGTCGCACTGCACGGGAGCGTCGAGAGGCAACTGAATCGCCGGAGGGGGCGGAGCTCCGAAGGAGAAGTCGATGCGCTGACCGTCGGACGTGACGCGACTGGCGTGCACCGTGTCGCCTCCGCCGGAAAGCGTCACGTAATTCCTCCCGCTCCAGTACATCGCCGTCGCTGTCTCGATCGACAGGCCGAAGCCGCCGGCGTCGAGGACGTTTCCATCGCCGCTCACGCGATTTCCGAACGCTTCCTTGCGGCGCGTGTCAGTCCAGGCGACGAAGTAATCGCGGCCGTTCGACGCGACGTGAAGGTCGGCGACCGGATCGTTCCCCGACAGCGTCAGCGACTGCGGATCGAGAACCGTACCGCCGCGCGTGACGCGTGCTCCGTAGACGATGTTCCCGTCCGTTCCGGCCACGAGGTAGTTCGTCCCGTTCCACGCCGCGCCGACCGAGGCCGTGCCGCAGCCTCCGGTCGCGGTCGGGACCTGGAGGATGATCGCAGCCGGATCGAGCAGCCGGCCGTCGCGGGCGACCCGCCTCGCCTGAATCGCGAACTGCTCCTGCCAGGCCACGAGGAAGTCGGTGCCGTCTGTCGACACCGCGGGCCCGATTCGATCGCACGTCACGTTCGCCACGCGGATCGGCGGCGCATCGAGCACGCGTCCGAAGCGATCGACGCGCGCGGCCAGCAGCGCGAAGCTTCCATCCGCGGTCTCGTCCGGCTCGCGCCAGACCAGGAGCGACACGTCGCCTGCCGTGGCCACGACCGCCGTCTCTTCCGGCAAGGCACCCCGGCTGTAATCGACGGGATGCGAGGTCGTGCTGAACGACGCGTCGGCGTCGTACGCCACGCCCTTCCATCGATACTCGATGTCCCGGTAATCGCCGCCTGCCGGGACAAATCCCTCCGACCAGAACATGAGCCGCGTGCCGGTGGTGCGCGCACCGGCGACGATTTCCGGGAAGCCGATGGAAGAGGTCTCCGGCAGCAGCGTCGCACCGCCGAAGTCCGGCGAATTGCCGTTGCGGTCCAGCGTCACGGCGACCGCTTTGTCCCTCGTGGCGGAGACGAACGGTGCCTCCGGCCGCTCCGTGAGGTAGACGAAGCGGTAGACATCGCCGTCCCAGACGAGATCGCACGGAGCGTGAAAGTAGAGGGGGTCGCCGAACGGTCCGCGAAGGTTGAGAAACTCGCCCGTCGACGTCACGTTGATCGCGAAGAACGCGTCTCCCGTGAATCCTGCCCCGAGCCCGACCAGCAGGTAGTTGGTGCCGTCGGTGGCGACGAGCGGACGGGAGCGGAAGTGCACCTGCGTAAATGTGTGCTGAGCGATCTCTTTCCCCTCGCGGTCGAACGCGATGACCGATTCGTATTCGCGGTCGCCGGCAAGCAGGAATCCGCTGCTGTTCGCGGCGATGCGATGCGGACCATAGTGAGCGCCGTTGACGAGGAGGCGGTCGGCAAGCGTCACATTCATCGAACTGTCGTAGACCGTCCCGTAAACCTTGTCGTAGGGCTGCGTCACGAGCGAGACGATGAAGAGCCGCTCCCCGTTCCAGGCGAGGCTCTCGAGCGAGCCCGCGGGAGCGGAAAACGGAAGAGGTGTCGGGTCGAGCAGTTCGCCTTGTGCGGAGATCCGAACGTAATTGTCCTGGCTCACGACGACGAACTCGCGGCCGTTCCAGAACGGAATCACTTTCCCCTGCAACGGGAGGACGAGATTCGGAGAGTCGAGCACGTTTCCGGCGGCATCGACGCGCGCGGCGTAGATCGCCTGCACCGCCGGTTTCGAATGCGCCGGAAGCGTCGCGCGGTCATCGCTCCAGACCAGCAGCCGGTTCGTGCCGTCCGTGGCGATCACGGGCCGCTGCTTCAGTACCGACGGCACGCCGATGCGCGGCGCGGCGACGGGACGTTCCGGTTGCAGGAAGAACGACTGACCGAAAGCCGTCGCGGCGAAGAAGAACGAGAGAAGGATTTGTTTTTTCATCGTACGGCCCGCCCGTGCGGCGCGAGCGCCGGCCGAACGAAGAGGTGCCACGAGCCGGCGTACGGCGCCTCGGGCGCCATGCGCAGATACGCCACGTTCACCAGCGGCGCCTCTCCGAAGAACAGGAGCGGCCGCCAGTCGAACGTGGTTGCGTCGGCGCGCGCGAACGGCTTCGTTTCCGTCACCAGGCCCGCGCTCGTGTCGACGATGCGGGTGGCGCTGATCATGCCGTCCGTGAGGTCGTATTGCGCGCAACCGGCGGCGGCGCAGTTGACGAGGTTCGACGTCCGGAACGGGAACGATCGCCGCGTGAGATCGACAGGCTGGCCGCCCGCCGTGAAGCGCTGATAACCGCTGCCCAACAGCGCGACGTAGTGCGTCCCGGTCCAGAAGAGATCCTGCATGCCGGGACCGTCGAGCGCGATGCCGCCGACGTCGTACGGAAGGCCGTCGTTCGTCACCCGCATCACGAACGCGTTGAGACGCTCCGCCCATCCGATCATGAAGTCGTGACCGTCCGACGCCGTGCGGAAGTCGATGACGTCCTCGCCGAAGTTCCGCGTCGCAAACAAAATCGGCGAGAGGTCGAGCAGCGTGCCGTCCGCGGCGATCCGCTTCGACCTCAGCACCATCTTGTTCGCCGGCGGCTGCACCGTGCCCCAGGTGACGAGATATTTCGATCCGTTCCAGACCACCCGCGGCGCCAGGCCCGTACATTCCTTCTCGTCATCCGACAGCGTGATCGCGGCCGCATCGAGCAGGCTTCCGTCGTGTCCGACACGCCTCGCCCGGATCGATCGCCCGTCCTGCCAGACGACGAGGAAATCGCTTCCGTTCCCCGCCACGGCCGGAGAGAACACATCGCACGTGACGTCGGCGATGAGCACTGCCGGGGCGCCGACGACCCGACCGTAGCGATCGACGCGCGCGGCGTACAGCGCAAGCGCTCCGCGCGCCGACTCACGCTCGCGCCAGACGAGAAGCGAGATGTCGCCCGCGGTCGCCACGGCGGGAGTCTCCTGCGAGAGTGATCCCTGACCGAGGACGAAACGCTGCGCAGTCGTCGCGGCAAACGTCGCGGGATCCGAGTACGGCTGCCCGCTCACCAGGTGCCACTCGAGGTGCGTGGACGACTTCGGGTTGTCGACCGACCAGAAGAGCATGTGCGGCCCGGCGCCCGACACCATGAGCGAATGGGGAAAACCGCTGACCAGTTTCACGTTCCCGGCCGGACCGCCGTCGCGATCGAACGTCATGTCATTGACGCCGGAGTCCGTGTTGAAGACGAGCGCGTACCGGTCGCCCTGCCACTGCAGATCGGCCGGCGATTCGAAGTCGTACGCTTTTCCCAACGTCCCGCCGCCGCCGATGACGACACCTTCGCCGTTGAGCGTGAACTGGACGAAGTTGTAATCGTTCCAACCCGGTAAGTACGGAAGGTTCCCGGTCGTGCGCACGACGAACAGATATCGCTCGCCATCCGATGCGATCCTCGGCTCGTATGCGAGCTCCCCGGCCAGCAAGGTCTGCTCTCGCACGACGGCGCCGTTCCGGTCGAACGCGATGACGCTGATGCCGCGCTGAAACTGCGTGACGAACGACACGATGAAGCCGTTGCCGTTCGACGCCGCGACCGTCTCGATGATCTCGTGATCCGCGAGGACGAAATCGTCGCGCACGACGTTGAACGAGGCGTCGTAAACCATCGCATGGCTTCTGAACACGATCATCAGGCGGTCCCCGGCCCAGGCGATGGCACTCGCCGGGCCGAGCGACTTGAACGTCCGTGCCTGGCGATCGAGCAATTCACCCGATGCCGAGATACGGACGTAGAGGCCGCCGGCGACGACGACGTACTCGTGCCCGTTCCAGAACGGAAGCACCTTTCCGGATGCCCGCATCGGCAGCACGAGATTCGGGACGTCGAGCACGTTTCCCTGGCCGTCGACCCGGGCCGCGACGATGGCCATGGACCCTTCGCTATTGAATGAGTGCGCCGGGATGATGTTCCGGTCATCGCGCCAGACGACGAGCTGATTCGTGCCGTCGCTCGCCGTCCCGATCATGCTCTGCGACGGACACGAAATGCCGGGGCGTACATGCGTGGTGCGCTCCGGACCGAGGAGGAAGGGTTGCGCCGAGGCTGCCGCGGCAATCGATAGTGCGAGAAGAATTCGTTTCATCGCACCGACCGTCCGCGCGGCGCGAGCGTCGGGCGGACGAAGAGATGCCACGAGCCCGCGTACGGCGCCTCGGGCGCGAGGCGCAGATACGACACGTTCTTCAGCGGACCCTCGCCGAACATCACGATCGACCGCCATTCCGTATTGCCGGCCGGTGCCAGCGTCGTGGTCACCGGCACGAGGCCCGACGCCGTGTCGTCGAAGCGCATGGAGACGAGCATGCCGTCCGACCAACTGTACAGACCGCAGCCGCTCGCATCGCAGGGAACCGAAAACCCGCGCGTGCCGGGACGCGTGAGCGCGTCCGGAAGCGTGATGGAGGGCGCCTTGCCGCTCGGCGTGACGTCGAGCCGCTGGCCGCCGGACGTAATGCGCTCGTACTGCGCGTACGACAACGCCACGTAGTTCGTGCCGTCCCAGAAGAGGGCGCGCACGCCCGGCATGGCAAGGGTGATTCCGCCGAACTCGCGCGGCGTTCCCTCGGCGGTCAGCCGCATGACCAGGGCATACGTCCCGACCGTCCAGCCGACCATGAACTCATGGCCATCCGATGCGAGGTGAAAATCGGTGAGCTGCAGATTCGAGGCGAACGACGTGGCCAGGCCGATCGGCCCGGCATCGAGCAGCGCGCCGTCGAACGAGATCCGCTTCGCCTTCACCGCTCCGTCGAACAGAACCGACGGCCTGGCCGACGAGCCCCAGGCAACGAGATAGCTCGAGTCGTTCGCCGCGACTTGCGGCGGGATCGTGCGGCACCCTTCCGCTTCGTCGTTGGAGACGATGATCGGCGCGGGATCGAGGAGCCGGCCATCACGTCCGACGCGCATGGCGCGGATGGAGCTCCCCTCCTGCCATGCGACCAGGAAGTCGTGTTTGTTCGTCGCCACGGCCGGCGTCCATACATCGCAGGTGACGTCGCTGATGTGCAGCGGCTGCGCGTCGAGAATCCGTCCGAACCGGTCGGCCCGCGCGGCGTAGAGCGCGAGCGGACCGCTGGCCGCGGTGCGCTCCCGCCAGACCAGCAGCGAGACGTCGCCCGCCGTCGCCGCCACCGGCGTCTCCTGCGGCATCGAGCCTTGCCCGAGGACGAAGCCCTGCGCGGCCGATTGAGCGAACGTCGCGGGGTCGGTGTAGAGCTGTCCGCGATCGATCGCCAGCGAGGTGTCCGACCAGAAGAAGATGTGCGGCGCGGCGCCGGCGGAAATGTGCATCGTCGTCGGAACATGGTCGAGCAGCGCGACCTCTCCGCGGACGAGCCCGTCGCGATCGAGCTGGACGATCGAGACGGAACGGGTCGCGCCGTATGCGAGCGCGTACTTGTCCCCCTGCCATTGCAGCTCGGGGGTGACCGCAGCGCCCGGCGTGCCGAACGAGAACTCCTTCGGGAAAACCAGGCCGTCAGCGGTCACCGCGTACGAGACGAAATGCCGCTCCGTGAAACTCGGTGAGGTGAGTGTCACGAGGACGTACTTCTCGCCGTCCGACGCGAGCATCGGTATCTCGAGCCCGAAGGTGTTGTTGATGGTGAGCGCATGACTCACCGCGCCGTTGCGATCGAGCAGCACCACGGTGAGCTTCTTCGCATCGAACTCCGGTCCCACCACCATGAATCCGTCGCCGTTCGACGCCGCGACCGTTCGACGCGGCAACGTGTGATCGATGAGCACGAACTCATCGCGGACGACGTTGAACGAAGCGTCGTAGACCACGGCGTGAACGTCGTTCATCACCTGCGTCACGAGCAGCAGCCGGTCGCCGCTCCAGGCGATGCTGTCGGCGTAGAACCGCGGATAGGCGAACGTGCCGTGACCGGTGATCTCGCCCCCCGCGGAGATTCGCGTGTATTCGCCCGCCGTGACCACGACGTACTCGTGCCCGTTCCAGAACGGCAGCACCGGACCGTGCGCGCGCATCGGCAGGACGATGTTCGGAATGTCGAGCACGTGGCCCCGGGCATCGACGCGCGCGGCGAGGACGAGCTTGTCGAAGTCCGAGAAGCTCGGGTGGTCCGGATAACTGTTCCGATCGTCGAGCCAGACGATGAGCCGGTTGGTGCCGTCACTCGGCGCGCCCTGAATGTATTGCACCGAGCTCGCGATGCCGGCGCGAACCGGAAGCGGATTCTCGGGACCGAGGAGGATCGGCTGCGCCGATGCAGCCATGGTGATCAACAGCGACAGGAAAATGGGTCTCAAGGTCTTACCGGACCGGCCGTCCGCGGAATTGCGATGAGCGAATGAACAGATGCCACGCCGTGCCGTACTCCGGCTCGGCCGCCAACCGCAGGTAGGCGACGTTCTTCAGCGTCTCACCGAAGACGACGAGCTGGCGCCACGACGGATCTCCCGCAGCGAAGGGCCGCGATTCGTAGGTCACGGTTTTTCCGCGGTCATCGATGCGCGTCTCGTAGATCACGCCATCGCGGAGCGCGTAACTGAAGCAGCCGCGCGCGCTGCACTCGACGCGTGCATCGACCGGGACGTTCGTCGCCGGACCGGGCGGAATGCCGGGAGTCCAGTCGATGCGCTGATAGTCCGGAGTCGTCACGCGTACCGCGACCACTCCGTCGCTCTTGATCGACAGCGCGACGTAATGCGAGCCGCTCCAATAGAGCCCGCTCAGTTTCTCGATGAGCAGCGGGATGCCTGCGGCATCGAGCAGCGTGCCGTCGGCGCTGATCGGCATCGAGCGCGCCCAGTTGATCCTCGTATCGGTCCACGCGACGAAGTACTCGTGTCCGTTCGATGCGACATGCACATCGGTGACCGGATCGCCGCTGCTGATCGTGAGCGGCAGCGGGTCGAGCAACGTGCCGCCGCTGGACACCCGCGTGCCGTAGACCTTCGTCCCGTGCGACCACGCCACGAGATAGCTCGAGCCGTTCGACGCGACCGCGAGCGGCGAGCCGTCGCAATCGAATCCTCCGGGAGCCGAAACGACGATGGTGTAAGGATCGAGACGCGTGCCGTCGTGCGCGATCCTCATGGCCCGGATCGACTGCGGCATCTGCCACGCCACGAAAAAGTCGGTGCCGTCGGTCGTGACCACGGGCGACACCGCATCACAGGTCAGATCGCCGATGCGGATCGGAGCCGGGTCGAGCACGCGTCCACTGCGATCGACGCGCACGCCGAGCAGGGCAAAGAGATCCGGCGACCGTTTGTCAGGCTCGCGCCACACCAGCAACGACACATCGCCCGCCGTCGCCACCGCCGGTGTTTCCTCGGGCAGTGCACCACGGCTGGGGACGAATGGCGCCGAGGCCGTGGTGCTGAATGACGTCACGTCGGCATAGGTCGAACAGCTCCACGAGCTCGGACCGGCCCAGCAGAGCAGGCGCGAACCGGCGCGTCCGCCCGCGACCACATCCGGATACCACGGCGCCGAATTCGAATTTCCCAGCGGCTTGAGGATCGTTCCATCGCCGTCCAGATTGTTGCCGTCGCGGTCGATCGTCACCGATCTGGCGTCGCGGCGCCGCGGCCAGTTCAGGTTTTCGTCAGCGGCGAACACGAGGCGGTAGGCATCGCCGTCCCACATCAACTGCCCGGTCGTCTCGCTCATCGGAACACCGAACGGCGCGCTCATGCTGCGAACCACGCCGGCAGGCGTCACCGAGACCGCCTGGTACGCGAAATACCGCTGTTCTCTCGGGTCTGCGAAAACGCGCCCGACGTACAGGTAGTTCACTCCGTCCGACGCAATGAGCGACGAATGCGCGGCGGCGACCCACGGGATGACTCTTTTTCGCGCCACGAAGTTGCCGTCGCGATCGAGGATGATGACGTCGGTGACCGACACCACCATGAAGCCGTCGCCGTTCGTCGCCACCGGCATGTTGCTCCATGATTCGATGGGGAATCTGCCTCGAATCAGGTTCATCGAAGCGTCATAGAGGCAGCCGTTATTCGGAGATTGACCGTCGTGATCGCCGATGACGAGCAGCCGCTCGCCGGTCCACGTGGCGCTGTAGAGCGTCCGTGGCGGGACCGGATAAACGCGCGCCACCGGATCGAGCAGCTCGCCCGCCGCGGAGATCCGCACGTAGCCGGCAGCCGTGATCACGATGTACTCGCGGCCATTCCAGAAGGGGATCGCTGTTCCTTGCAGCGGCAGCACGAGATTGGGCGAATGGAGCACGTTTCCGCTCGCATCGACGAGCGTCGCGCTGACGACGTAGGTCCCTGTGTAACGATGCGCCGGCAGCGTCGTGCGCTCGTCGTCCCAGATCAGCAGGTGCGTCGTGCCGTTGGTCGCGGTGCGCGGCTGGTTCGCGACGAGAGGTCCAACGCGCGGCGCAACGACCGGCCGCTCCGGCTGAAGATAAAGCGGCTGGGCGAATGCGGTAGCGGCGACGAACAGCGTAAGAAGAAGATGTCTCATGGGGCCATTGCTCTCGAACGCGTCAGTGCTGCCGGTCGGACGAAGAGGTGCCACGTAGCACCATACGGTGTTTCGGACGCGAGCCGCTCGTACGCGACGCTCTTCAACGCGCCGCCGAACACGAGCAGCGAGCGCCATGCATCGTCTCCGCGTGCAAATGGCGCCGAGGTGTAGGTCACGACACCCCCCGAATCGTCGATGCGCGTGGCGACGATCACACCGTCCTTCAATCCGTACGTGAAGCAGCCGCGCGCGTCGCACTCGACGCGTCCGGTCGACGCATCGAACGGGAACGGCATGGCCGGGCCGAGCGAGCCGGCGGGCGCGAAGTCGAGGCGTTCGCCGCCCGCCGTGATGCGCACGGCGCGCACGCCGTCGCTCGACGCCGCGAGCGTCACGTAGTTCTTCCCGCTCCAGTAGACCGCGCTCGTCTTGTCGAGGATGAGCGGGAGGCTGAGAGTATCGACGACCGTGCCGGCCGCGGTGATGCGTACGCCGCGCGCCTGGTTGATCGTCGCGTCGGTCCAGGCGACGAAGTAGTCGTGACCGTCCGAGGCCGTGTGGAGGCCTGCAACCGGCCCCGCGCCGAACGACAGCGGAACCGGATCGAGCAACACGCCGCCGCTGGTGAGACGGGCGCCGCTGAGCACTCCTTTGCGCTGCCACGCCACGAAGTAGTTCGTGCCATTCGAGACGACGCTCGGAGCCGACGGCCCGCATTCCGAGGTGGGCGACACGGCGACGATGATCGGATTCGGATCGAGACGGCGGCCGTCGCGCCCGATCCTCATCGCCAGGAGCGACGCCGGAAGCTGCCAGGCGACGATGAAGTCGGTGCCGTCGGTCGCCACCGCGGGAGCGAGCCGGTCGCATGTCGAATCGGCGATGCGGATCGGAGCGTCGAGCACACGGCCGAAGCGGTCGACGCGGGCGGCGAAGAGCGCGAAACGGTCTTCCGCCGTGGCATCGGGCTCGCGCCAGGCGAGCAGCGATATGTCTCCTGCCGTCGCCACCACCGGCGTCTCGTCCGGCAACGCACCGCGGGTGAACGCGAACGGCGGCGAGGATGTCGTCGCGGCCGTTGCCGCATCGGCATAGGTGATTGCTCTCCACGAATCGAAGGCACTCGTGCTCCACAGGACCAGGTGCGAACCGGCGATCCCGCCCGCGGCCATGTACGGGCCCAAGCCGCTCATGGCGGCGAGCGTCGTGCCCTCACCATTGAGTGGCGTGCCAAAGGAATCGAGCACTTCCACCTTCACCTCGTACGACGTGCCGATGTCCGGGATGTAGGTGAAGTCGCGGTGGTCCATGAAAACGACCTGATAGTGGCTCCCATCCCACGTCACGCTGGTGGTGTAGGACGAGCCGCTGCGCGGAGAACCGAAATGCGAGGTACCGAGCGACCGGAGGGCCAGATCAGGCGTTACCGTCGCGGTGCGAAAACCCTGTGAGTCGTCGACGACGAGATAGTTCTCACCATCGGAAGCGATGTAGTCAGGGTTGATAGACGCAATGCGGTTCGTGGCGGTCACGACCCCATCGAGATCGGTCGCGCTCAGCGTAGAGATGCTGGCGAAGAGAAAGCCGCGACCGTTCGTGGCCACCTGCTCGGTGAACACGGCGGGCCGGAAATCGCCTCGGATGACGTTCATCGACCCGTCATACAGAGCCGCGTGTTGCACCGGATAGACATCATTGGTCACGACCAGCAGCCGCTGCCCGCTCCAGGCGATGGCGAGCAGATCTCCGGTGAGGCCCAGCGGAAGCGGCTCGGCGTCGAGCAGTTCGCCGTTCCGGGAGAGCCTGACGTAGCCGTCCTTCGAGACGACGACGTACTCCTTGCCGTTCCAGAACGGGAGACAGTTCCCTCGCAGCGGCAGGATGAGATTCGGCGAGTCGAGCACCTTGCCGTGCGCGTCGATCCGTGTCGCGAATACGAGCTCCGGCGTCCATTGCGCCAGAACACTGGTGCGATCGTCACTCCACACCAGCAGATGGTTCGTGCCGTCCGATGCGATCCGCGGCGTCGTCTGTCTCGTCGCCGGCACGCCGGGGCGCGGAGGAGCTACGGGATGTTCGGTCTGCAGGAAAAGCGGCTGCGCCGATGCGGCCGCGGTGATCAACAGCGACAGGAGCAATGGTCTCAAGGTCTTACCCAGCCCGCGAAGTGCGTGGTCCCTCCGTCGATCTTGATCATCGCTACCGGTTTGATCGGATCGCGGTCACTACCCATGGTAATGACGCCCGAAACGCCGTCATATTCCTTAGTGGTGGCGATATGGTCACGAATCGCTTTCCGATCGAGCGAGCCGGCCGCCTTGATCGCATTGACGAGGATGTGCAGCGCGTCATAGCCGAGGGCCGAGTTCGCGTCCGGATTCCGCCCGCTGCGCTTGTTGATCTCGCTGACGAAGCGCTGCACCGCGGGACGCTCTTCGCCGACGAAATAGTGGTCGGAGAAGTAGCAGCCGTCGACCGCCTTGCCGCCGATGGAGATGACGGTCGGCGAGTCCCAGCCGTCGCCGCCGACGAGCGGCACGGTGATGCCGAGGTCGCGTGCCTGCACGGCGATCTGACCGGCGTCGGTGTAGAAGCCGGGGACGAAGAGCACTTGTGGATTTGCTGTTTTGATCGCCGTGAGCTGCGGACGGAAATCGTTGTCGCCGCCGCTATAGCTCTGCTCGGCGACAATCGTTCCGCCGAGGCGCGTGAACTCGGCACGAATGACCTCGGCCAGTCCGACGGAGTAATCGTTCTTGTTGTCGCGCAGGATCGCCGCTTTCGTCGCGTTGAGGTTTTGCCTGACAAACGTCGCCAGCGCCTTCCCCTGATATGGATCGGTGAAGCAGACGCGGAAGATGTAATCGCCTTTCTTCGTGACGTTCGGGTTCGTCGACGAAGGCGAGATCATCGGGATCTTGTTTGTCTGGCAGATGGGCGCCGCGGCGAGCGATTGATTCGACGAGTTCTCGCCGATGACGGCGATGACGTTGTCGCGCGTGATCAGCTTCGTCACGACGGACGCCGCTTCCTCCGCTTTCCCCTGGTCGTCCTCGATGACGAGTCTGATCTTTTTGCCGAGGACTCCGCCCGAGGCGTTGATCTCCTCGGCGGCGAGCTTCACGCCCTGCATCGTGGCCTGTCCGAACGACGCCTCGGAGCCCGACATCGCGCCGTAAAGACCGACTGGAATATCGTTTGCGACGGGAGCCGTTTGCGACTCGCGGCCGGGTTCGCAGGCGAGCGCGAGCAGCGCCGCCACAATCAGAAGTCGTTTCACGTTGCCTCCGTTCGCGGCTAGAATTCCGCGGCTCTCACGTTTTCACGAAAGGATTCGAATTTCAATGCAGGCCAATGATCTCCGCAAAGGTCAGGTAATCCTCTTCGACGGTGACCTCTGCAAAATCATGGAGTTCCGTCATCACACCCCGGGCAACCTCCGCGCAATGGTGCAGGCGAAACTGCGCAACATGCGCACGGGCAACCAGTTCGAGCACCGCTTCCGTTCGCAGGACGAAGTCGAGCCGGCGTACATCAGCCAGCACGAGATGGAGTACCTCTACTCCGACGGCCACGCTCATCACTTCATGAACACCGAGAACTACGAGCAGGTCGAGATCGGCGAAGACGACCTCGGCGACGCCGCGGCGTGGCTCTCCCCCGGCGTGAAGCTGCAGGTGCAGTTCTACGAGTCGAAGCCGATCGGCATCGAATTGCCGAAGACGATCCGCGCCAAGATCGCGACGACCGAGCCGATGGTCAAGGGCTCGACGGCGTCCGCGTCTTACAAGCCGGCGACGCTGGAGAACGGCGTGGTCGTGCAGGTGCCGCCGTTCGTCACCGACGGAGAAGAGATCATCGTCGACCCGTCGGAAAACCGATACCTCGAACGGGCGAAGTGAGCTCCGTTCACTTTCTCTGCGTCCAATGCGAGGCGCGATTGGGGCGCGATGCCGGCGAGGCATCGCGCCCTTGTGATTTCTGCGGGGCTCCGAACGCCGTGATCGCCCCGCCCGCGGAGACAGTGATCGACACCTGCGCCGCCTGCGGTCACAAGGAGCTCTACTTTCAGAAGGATTTCAACCGCGCGACCGGCATCGCGCTGGTCGTGCTCGGCTCGATCTTCGTGCCGTGGACGTACGGTCTCTCCCTCCTCAGCGTGACGATCCTCGATTACATCGTCTGGCGCCTCGTGAAGAACGTGGTCGTCTGCTACCAGTGCCAGGCGGTGCATCGCGGGTATGCGTACGCGGAGTCGGTGAAGCCGTTCGATCTGGTGATTCACGACCGCCACGTGTACGGGCAGGCGCCGCCGGGCGCGGAAGAGGGGCACTCGTAGAAAATCCCTCGTGGAGCGACAGGCGCCTCGCCTGTCGTTCGGCGGGCGAGGGCGCCCGCCGCTCCACGAGGGATTCGTACTTCTACATCCTGCCGCGATTTTCGTCGCGGATCTCGCCGCTGGCCGGCGTGTTGCCGTAGCGGTACTCGTACGCGTGACGGATGAAGTTGCGATCGCGATCGAAGTCGTTGCCGTAGTCGGTGCGGAGCTTCATCTCGAGATCGTTGTTCCAGGTCGGATAGTCCTTGCTGTAATGACGCTGCGCGGCGTAGCCGAAGCGGAAGGCCTGCTCGTGATTCTCGGCGCCGTCGCTGCCGCTCACGGCCTGCTTCACGGTGTCATCGACGTCCTGGTTGAGCTCGCGCGCGCTGTTCGAGCCGAAGTCGCGTTTGGTCTGCTCCCAGTCGTTGCCGAACGCTGCCTTGACGCGCTGCCAGCCACTGTCCATATCGTCTGTGTACCAGCCAGGTTTGTTCATGTGTGCTTTCTCCTTTTCATCAAAGAGGAAAGTGCACAAGAGACGCCAGCCAGCCACCCAGAACTTCACCGATGACGACCGCGACTACATCGACGTAAAGGATGCCGGTCGCGGCCATCGTCGAGCGAATGCGCACCGTTCCCCACACCATCGGATAAAGCGCGAGCGGACCCGCCAGTCCCCACCCCGCGCGCATCCAGAAGAAGATGTCGAAGAGGACGCGCCGGTCGGCGACGAGCACCGCGGCGACGACGACGAGCACGCGCGCGATGGCCGCGACGAGCGTGGCGATGGTGAGCCGCTTCAGCGGATCGATCGACATCCCGCGCACGACGAGATACCAGTGCCCGAGCGTCATCGCGAGGTTCACGCTGCCGAGGAGCGCGATGGAGGAGAGCGCGCCCGCGACGGCCCAGATCCAGTGCGACGGCTTCATCGCGGCGTTGAACGCGATGATGCCGGTCGCGACACAGTCGATGCACAGCAGCGCGAAGCCGGCGCGATAGACGAGCCGCTTCGGATAGCGCATCGCGGCGAGCGTCCAGAACGTGAAGAGGATCAGCGATGCGTCGAGCGCCGCGAGATCGGTGCGCCGCGCGAATGCGTGCGCGATGATCGCGCCGAGGACCAGCGCGCAGGAGATGGCGAGCACGAGGCGGTAGAACTTCACGCCCGCGTTGCGCCGGCCGACGAGCGGGAGGAAGACGATGAGGCCGGCGGCGAGATCGATGAGGAAAAGCGCGAGCAGCACCGGCGTAGGATAAGCGCATGAAGCGAGCGTCAGCGAAGACGATCGAGCGCGTGCGCAAAATCTGCCTCGCGCTCCCCGATGCCTCGGAAAAACTCTCCCACGGCGAGCCGACCTGGTTCGCCGGCGGCCGCGTCTTCGCGGGGCTCTCGGACAATCACCACAACGACGGCAACGTCGCGGTCGTCTGCAACGCACCCGAGGGCGCGCAGAAGGCGCTCATCGAAGCCGAGCCGGAGCACATCTACTACCCGCCGTACGTCGGCGGCAGCGGCTGGATCGGCGTCCGCCTCGACACGGGACTCGACTGGAAGATGATCGCCGCGCTGATCGAGCAGGCGCACGCGGTCACGATGGCGAAGCGGAAAACGAAGTCAAAGCGGCTCTGACTCGTTCTCGTCATCGTCGTCGTAACGTTTCTCCAGCATCAGCTCGTCGCGCGTCATCTCCTTCGTCCCGAGCACCTTCCTTCCGCAGCGCGGACACTGCCCGGCATCGGGCGGCAGCTCGCCTCCGCACGTCGAGAGCGAACAGACATAGTCCTCGGCCTGCCTTCGGCCGAACCGACGCCCGATGGCAATGGCGACAGGGAAGCAGAGCAAAGCGAGAATGATCGATAGCGCGCTCCCCTCCATCGCGATGAGCAGCAGGATGGCAATCCCCATCGCCACCAGCACACCGTTGTACGTGCCGCTCAGGCCGCCTCGCCGAACGTCGTCGCGGCGAATGCGATAGACGCCCGCTTCCTCGACTTCGCGCCGTTCATCGAGCAGCTCACGCCACCGACGGTCTTCATCGCGCTGGCGCTCGCTGTCACCGAGCACGATGGCGAGCGACGGTATCGCGAGCGTGATGCCGTCGCGCGCGAGCAGGGCGTCGAGGTGATTCGCAAACGCGCGGAGGTCGCGATCATGCGGCACGATGAACTTGCCGTTGGCGAAGCGCGGCTCGTTGTGACCGTGGTGATGCCCGGGCTGGACTCCCCTCTCCGCGCACTCCTTGCAGAGGAGGAACGCTTCCTCCGAATGCGCCTCGATGACGATGTCGTCGCCCAGCTCCTTCGCCAGCGCGACGACCGCTCCGGCACGCGGCTGTTTCGCCACGAAGTACCAGCGGTAAAGCGGCGCACGCTCGAGACGCTCCAGCAGCGGAAAACGCGGATAGCGCTTGCCGCCATGTTCGCGCCAGCCGACCGGCGCGCCGTCCCACAGCACGACGTCGCCGTAGTCGACGACGAGATCGTAGATCGTCGGATTGACCACGACGCCGTGACACGGACTGCTCGGCTCGACCCACAGATATTCGAACGTGTAGTCGCCGGCGCCGGCGCGATGGGCGGCGGGCGCGACTCCTTCGCCAAGGGTGGAGACGCGGATCTGGGCGAGTCCCCTCCTCTCCATCAGCGGCAATCCGTCCACGCCCGGCCGCGACTTCATGCCGAGGGCGAGCCACGCTTCCGCGGCGGTGAATGTGTCGCGCGCGCCGGTGGCGCAAATTGCGAGATTCCAGAGCACGGCTTCGGTCGTCAAGCCGAGCTCGCGCGCTTTCTGGTTCGCTTCCACGCCCTCCGCCCAGCGGCCGCGCCATTTACAGAGGAGTCCAAGGCAATACCAGCGGTGCGCGTCGGAAGGATCGAGCTCGATCGCGCGCCTGATCGCATCCCGTGCGTCGACGTCGTGCTCACTCCCCGCGAGCCGCAGCGCCATGGCGAGATCGGTGAGCAGCGCGCCGCCGATCTCGCTGTCGTTCGCTTCATCCGGTAAGAGCCGATCGAGGAGCTCGCGGAAGGTACGGGCGGCACCGAGCGCGGGATTGTCGATCGCCGGCGGGACGTCCATCGGTTCTTCTTCCGCCGCATCGACCGCCGCGCGCGCCGCGGCGTACACCCGCTGTTTGTCGGTCACGCCGAAGATGCTAATGCACGACTTCGCTGGCGCGGACGAACCGGAACCCGCGCGCGCGCAGCGACGGCGCGAGCTCGTTGAGCACGCGGATGGTCACCGGATACGGGTGCCCGATCCCGACCGCCACGCCCCGCTCCTCGGCGATCTCGGACAGCATCTCCACCTGGCGGCGGACGGCGCGCTCGCTCTGCACGTCATCGAGGAAGACGTTGCGCGAGGCGGTGGGGATGTTCATCTCCTTCGCCATCCGCCCGGCGATCGAGCCGCCGCTGGTCTTCGAATCGATGAAGTAGAGCTCTTTCGGCAGCGCGTTGAGGACGTCGCGCATGACGCGCGAGTCGAGCGTGGCGCGCGAGCCCATGTGGTTGTTCACGCCGCGCGCGTTCGGGACGGCGTCGACGTTGCGACGCGTCGTCGCCGCGATCTCGGCATCGGACATCGACGTGAAGATCGCGTTCGCGCCAGGCTGCTGCTTCGGGTAGTCGATCGGCTCCATCGGCAGGTGGCAGAGGAGCTCGAAGCCGCGCGCGTGGAGGCGATCGGCGAACGTGCGCGCCTCGCTGCCGTTCGGGAGGATGGAGAAGTTGACGTTCGGATCGATGCGCATCGCCTCGTCGATCGGCTGATGGTCGAAGCCGACGTCGTCGAGGATGAGGACGATCGCGCCGTGGTGGCGGGTCTTCGCCGGCTTTTGCTTCTGCTCTGGTGGAGCGACAGGCGCCCCCGCCTGTCGTTTCTCCGGTGTTTTGATCACCGAAGCACCGACGACGGGCGAGGGCGCCCGTCGCTCCACGAGGGACTGCCGGATCCAGCGCCAGCCGAAGAAAACGATGAGGCCGGCGACCGGAAGCAGCGTCAGCGTCGCGATCGTGCGGAACGACGAGTCGCGACGCGGGACGGGCTTACGCTTCACGCGGCTTTCTTCGCGGGCGTGATCGATTCGCCGTAGAGCGACAGCGCCTTCTGCAGGATCAGATCCTCGCGCGGCGGGAGCTGGTCTTCCTTCACGTTCGGATCGCGCAACGCCTGCGACGAGAGATCGACCACCACGTCCGGCTTGATCCCCGTCTCCTTGATCGGCTTCGAGTCGGGCGTCGTGTAGTGACCGATGGTCATGAAGACGCCGCCGCCGCTCGGCAGGGTGATGAACCGCTGCACTATCGACTTGCCGTACGTCGTCACGCCGACGACTTTGCCGCGCGAGTTGCCGTGGATGGCGGCGGCGAAGATCTCCGCGCCGGCCGCGGTCGACGAATCGGTCAGCACTTCGACGTCGCCGTCGTATTCGGTCGCGCGATCGGCCTGCCACTTCTTCGGCTCGACCTTGCGCCCGTCGAGCGACGTGATCAATCCGTTGGTCAGCAGGTCATCGGCCGCGGTGATCGCTTCGTCGACGTCGCCGCCGGCATTGCCGCGGACGTCGACGATCAGCTTGCGCGTGTTGTTCTTGTGCAGGTTGTCGAGCGCCGCCTTGAACTGCTGCGCCGTTCCCTTTTCGAAGTACGGAATCTTGATGTAGGCGACGTTGCCGATCTGCTTCGTCTCCAGCGCCACCGGGTGGAAGTTCCCCTGATGCAGCGTCAGCTCGTCGCGCTTGGTCTGGCCGCCGCGGAGGATGGCCAGCTTCATCGGCTTGCCGGAGCTGAGCTTCTCGCGCACCTGCCACACGGCGAGCTTCTGCGTCGGCTGGCCGTCGATCTTCTCGATGAAGTCGCCGCGCTCCAGTCCCGCCTTGGCCGCCGGCGAGCCGGCGATCGGCGAGATGACGTACGCGTAGCCGAAGCGCTTGGTGACGATCACGCCGACGCCGTTGTCATCGAGATCGTTGAAGTTCTTGTACGCCGCCATCTGCGCCGGCGGGACGTAGTAGCTGAACTCGTCGATGGCATCGGTGACGCCGCTGAACGCGCCGTCCATCAACTGATCGCTCGGCACCTGCTCCACGTAGTTGCTGCGGACCAGGTCGAAGACCTCGGAGAAGATGCTGAGGAAGCGATAGACGTTGTTCTTCTGCGTCGCCTGGCCGAAGACCGCTCCACCGAGGAGCATCAGAAGGAAGGCGACGGAGAGGGAGAGAAATGCGATCTTACGTTTCGTCATAGTCATCGTAACCATTTGCGTGGATCTTCCGGGCGGTTGTCCTGGCGGATCTCGAAGTAAAGATAGCCGCCCGGTTGCGCGTCCTCGCTCTCGCCGACTCCTGCAATCGTCTGGCCCGCTGAAACGCGATCACCGATCGCCACCGCGGGGCCTTTCAGATTTCCGTAGAGAGAAAAAACGCGATTTCCGTGATCCACGACAATCAAATTGCCATATCCCTTGAACCACTGTGAGTAGAGAACTGTTCCTTGGAAAACTGCCCGCACACCAGTGCCCGGCATTGCTGCGATTTTGAGGCCGTTGCTGACCGTGTAGGTTGAAAACTTCGGGTCACGTTGCTTGCCGAAGCCTTCGATGACCGGTCCCTTGATGGGCCAGCTCAACGCTCCCTGCACCGCGCGGATGTCGGAGGCGACCGGCTGACCCTCGTGCTGCCTGGCGAGCACATCGACGAGATGCTCGAGCCTCCTCGCCTTCTCCTCCAGCGTCGCCAGCCGTTTCTCCGACCCCGTCTCCTCGGCATGCAGCGACGCGAGCATCTTCTCTTTCTGCGCGTGCGTCGCCGCGACCGCCTGCCGCCGCTGCTCGACTTCCTTCCGCAGGACGTCGATCTTCCGCTTGCGATCGTCGAGCTCGGCGTAACGCGCGTTCAGCTCGCGGCGCTCGTTCTCGAAGCGCGAGACAGCGCGCGCGTCGCGCGTGACGACATAGCTCAGCATCGAGATCGCGCCGAGCGGATCGCGATGCTCGTCGATGGCAAGAAACATCCGCACGTAGCTCAGGCTGCCGAGGCGATAGAGCGCCGCGAGACGCTTACCGAGGAACTCTTTCTGCGTCTGCATACGCGGAGCGATGAGGGCGATCTGCGTCTCGATGTCGTGACGCTCGACTTCGAGCTTCGCCTGCGCGTCGACGGCGAGCTGCAGCTCACGCGTCCGGATGCCGAGCTCCAGGTCGACCGCCTCGAGCTCCTGCTGCGCGTTCTTCGCCTGCGCGCGGACGTCCTCGAGGCGCTGGCGGAGGCGGTTGATCTCGGAGCGGACGCGATCGAGGTCGCTCTGGGCGGACAGCAGACAGCAGACAGCAGACAGCAGGAAAGCAACGAGCCAGGTCCGCTGTCCGCTGTCCGCTGTCCGCTGTCTATTTCGCCAGTTCCAGCGCATTTTTCGCCGCCTGCTGTTGCGCTTCTTTTTTCGACGATCCTTCGCCGCGCGCGGAGAGCTTGCCGATCTTCACTTCGACGACGAACGTCTTGTCGTGATCGGGGCCGACCTCTTCGACCACGGTGTACTCGGGCAGCGGCATGCCGCCGCCCTGCGCGAGCTCCTGCAGCGCGGTCTTGTAGTCGTGGAACAGCAGGTCCTGCTCGTCGATCGCTTTGATGTCGCCGGCGAACGAACGGATGATCAATTCGCGCGCCGCGTCGATTCCGCCGTCGAGATAGACGGCCGCGATCATCGCCTCGAAGAGATTGGCGAGCAGCGACTCCTTCTTCCGCCCGCCCGTCTTCTCCTCGCCGACGCCGAGGAGAATCACCTCGCCCATCTCGTACATGCGCGCCTTCGCCGCGAGGCTGCTCGCGCTGACGAGGAACGCCTTCATCTTCGACAGCGCCCCTTCGTCGAGCGACGGAAAGTGCGCGAAGAGGAGATCGCCGATGACGAACCCGAGGACCGAGTCGCCGAGGAACTCGAACGTCTCGTTGTGCAGCACGCCGCCGTTCTTCGCCTCGTGAGAAAACGACTTGTGGGTGAGGGCGCGCGTGAGGAGGTCGGCGTTGGCGAAGGTGTGCCCGATCCGCTCTTCGAATGCGCTGAGGTCTGTCAAACGAATTGATTTTAACGGAGGGACGCCAATGCCTGACGCGCGGTGTTGATGTCGTCGCGATATCGCGCCGGCGGCGCGCTCTTCACGAATCGTTGCAAGGCCTCGCGCGCGGCGGCGATGTGGCCCGCCCTCCCCTCCACCAGTCCGATGTTGAAGAGCGCGTCGTACTGGCGCGGATCGACGGCCACGGCGCGCTGCCACGACTCGACCGCATGTGGCAAGTCATTCTCACGGGCGTAGACGACGCCGCGCGTGTTGAGTGCGAGCGGCAGGCGCGGATTGAGCGCGAGCGCGCGGTCGAGCTGCTGCCGCGCGGCGGCGACGTCGTCGCGGCGCAACGCGGTGATACCGAGGTTCTGATACGCGGGAGCGTTGTTCGGATCGGACTGCAGGACGCGATTGAAGGCACTCGCCGCTTCGTCGAGTTTCCCCTCGTCCGCGAGCGCGACGCCGTACGCGTTGAGCGCATCCGGCTCATTCGCGATCGGCGCGAGGATCTTCACCGCCTCGGCACTCTTCCCCGACTCGCTGAGCAGGAGCGCGAGCTGCACCTTCGCCTCGCGCGTGTTCACGCGCCGGTAGAGCGCGATCGCTTCGTCGATCCGCTCGCTCTGCTGCAGCGTGAACGCGAGCAGCTCGAGTCCGGCCGGCATGTCGGGCTGCGCGCGGACGACCTCGCGCGCCAGCGCAACCGCGCGCGGGAGGTCACCGTGCTCGTAGGCATCGATGACGTCGTGCATCTTCGTGTCGACGGCGATGAGCGTCTTCGGATCCGCGAGGTTTGCATTTGCATCCCCGATCACATAGCCGAGGCTGCGCAGCCGCGCCGCCTCCTCGGCGGAAACAGGCGCACGCGCAACACCGCCCCGCATCGGTGCGAGCAGTTGCCGCGCCGCATCGACGTCGCGCCGCCGCTCGTCGCGCAGGTTGTGCTGTTCATCGGGCAGCGCGTACAGCTCGGCGATCGGCAGGTCGATGTATTTCTTCTCCTCGTGGATCACGCCGGTGAGCGGCGCCCAGCCGCGATTGAGCGATGCCGACAGCGCCTCGAAGTAGCTGTCGCGTCTGCCGATCGGCTCGAGGAGCGACGCGCCGAGCATGCCCGGACCGGACCGGCCAAGGATGGTCGGGGCGATGTCGATGTGGCGAACGAGACCGGGCTCGACGCGATGCGCGATTCCGGGCCCGGCGACGATGAGCGGCACCTTCAGCGTCGACTCGTAGGCGAAGAGCCCGTGCGTCAATTCGCCATGATCGCCGAGCGCCTCGCCATGGTCGGCCGTGATGACGACGAGCGTGTTGCTGCCGAGCAACGGTGCGATCCGCGACGCGAGCGCGGCGTCGATGGCCTCGATCTCGCCGAGGTACGACGGGCGGTACGGGGCGTGCGCGTCGTAGAGATGCACCCACATGAAGCGCTTGCGGCCACTGTTTGTGCTCCACCACTTCGTCGCCGCATCGAGCACCGCGGCGGCGGGACGCTCCTGGACGACGAAGTCGGTGCTCGCCGCCCCCTTGCCGTAGTTGTCGTCGTAAACGTCGAAGCCGCGATTGAGCCCGAAGCGCGCGTCGAGCGGGAACGCGCCGACGAACGCGCCGGTGGCGTACCCCTTCTCGTGCAGCATCGACGCGAGCGTCGGAAACTTCGGATCGAGCACGAAGCCGGCGTTGTCGCGCACGCCGTGCTGCCACGGATACAAACCGGTCAATATGTTGACGTGTGAGGGCAGCGTGACGACGTTGTGCGCGTGGGCATTGGAGAAAACGATGCCGCGCATCGCGAGCGAATCGAGGAATGGAGTTTTGACTTTGGCGTTGCCGGCGTAGCCGACGGAGTCGGCGCGGAGGGTGTCGATGGTGATGAGAAGGACATCGGGTTGCCGGTTACCAGTTGCCGGTTGCCGTGGGTGACACGAAAGGCAACTGGCAACTGGCAACAGGCAACTAATCAGGTAAATGCAAAAGCGTCGCGTCATTCGGAAACTTCTTCAGCCCTTCCATCCGCCAGTAGCGCGCACCGTTGACGTCGCCGATGGTGCGCAGCGTGGTGGAGATCGCGGCGTACGCGGGGGGTGTCGGCGATTTTTCGATGAGTTGATAGACGAGCTTCGTCGCCTCGCCATTCCTCCCCTCGGTCGCGTAGAGCAGGATGAGGTTCTTGTACGGCTGCGGATCGTGCGGGAAGAGCGCGATCTCCTTCCGCATCGCGGCCTCGGCTTCGTCGTAGCGCTCCATGCGCGCGAGGATGTCGCCGCGCAGGAAATGAAGTCCGCTCAGCGCTGTCCCCTTGCGTGATTCGAGGAACTCGATCGCGCGATTGCAGTCGTCGAGCGCGGCGGCGTAGTTCTTCCGCTGCAGCTCGACGCGCGCGAGCGTCATCAGCGCCGATGCGCGGTCGCGTGACTCCAGCGCGAGCTTCGCCTCCTGCTCCGCCGTGGCGAGGTCGTTCTTCGCCAGGGCGACGCGCGCGAGGATGTCGTGCGCCGGTCCCGGCTCGTCCTTCACCGCGAGCTCCGCATGCCGGCGCGCGTCGTCGAATCGATGCGCGTCGATCGACATCCGCGCGATCATCAGCGCGAGGTGCGTGGTGTTCGGCGAGAGGCGGAAGCCTTCCTTCGCCGCCGCGATCGCTTCGTCGGTGCGCCCGAGCGCGTCGAGATCGCGCGCCAGCATTTCCCAGACGTCGAGCATGCGCGGGTTCTCGCGCACCAGTTTTTCGAACAGCGGAATCGCCTCGGCGAACTTCCCCTGCTGATGCAGCGCGAACCCTTTGCGCAGCTCCTCGGAGGTCCCGACTTTGTCCTTCGGATCGGGCAGGCTCTCGTCCGATTGCGCGACAGTCGAGCCGATGTAGCCGAGGGCCGCGAGCTTCTGCTGTTCCTCGGGCGAGATCGCGGACGGGGTTGCGTTGCTGTGGATCAGCGGGACGATCGCGGCGCGCATCGCGGCGAACGAGCGGCGGTCGTCATTGATGATGTTGCGCTTCTCCGCGCTGTCGCTCGCGAGGTCGTAGAGCTCGGGACGCGGCGCCTGGATGTAGTGACGGTCGCCGTCGATGAGCGAGTGGAGATCGCTCCAGCCGAAATGAAATTTCGGGAAGAGGGTCTCGGCGTAGATCTGACGGTGCGGGGTTTTGCCGTCGATGATCTCGAGGAGGGAGACGCCGACAGGCGGAGGCGCCTGTCGTACACCGGTCATCGCGGTGATGGTCGGAAACACATCGATCAGCTCGACCGGCGTGGCGATGGAGACGCCCTTCATCGTTTCGCCCGGGAGCTTCATCAGCAGCGGGACCTGCAGCGCTTCGCGATAGAGGAAGACGCCGTGCTCCGACTCGCGGTGATCGCCGAGCCCTTCGCCGTGATCGGACAGGAGAATGATCAGCGCGCGGTCGTAGATCTTCTGCTCCTTGAGGAACGCGAAGAAGTCGCCGGCGATCGCGTCGGCGTTGGCGATCTCGCCGTCGTACGGCGAGCGATAGCGGCTGCGAAACGGCTCCGGCGGCTCGTACGGCGAGTGCGGCTCGTAGAGATGCAGGAAGAAGAAAAACGGTTTGTCCGCGTGCGCGGCGATCCATTTCTTCGCGATCGCCGTCGTCTCGTCGCCCTTGCGCTGCACGCGGCCGACGTTCCCGCCGTTGTTCACAGGATCGATGTCGTCGTCGTAGAAATCGAAGCCGCGGGCGATGCCGGTCTCGCGCCGCAGCACGTAGCCGGAGACCGCGGCGCCGGTGGCGTAGCCGTTCGCCTTCAGCAGCGGAGCGAGCGCCGGGACTTTCGGATCGAGATGAAAACCGATGTTGTCACGCACGCCGTTGTCCGCGGGAAGCCGGCCGGTGAACATCGTGCTGTGCGACGGCAGCGTGAGCGGCACATGCGACCACGCGCGCTCGAAAAGGATGCCGTCGTTGCGGAACGCGTCGATGGCCGGCGTGTCGACGTCGTGGTAGCCGTACGCGGGAAGGTGATCGGAGCGCAGCGTGTCGATCGTGATGAGGATGACGGGGATCTGATTCGAGGAGCGCGGAACGGCGCGGTGGCAGGAGCAGGCAAGGATCGCGATGAGGAACAGGAGGCGGCGCACGTGATTGGGATTTTACGCCGGCCCCTGCACCTCAATATCAGAACGAGAATCGGGCGCTGACGCGATACACGCGCGGCACCTGCACCTCCGTGATGCGGTTGCCGGAGGTGAACGCGGGATACGAGATCACCTCGGTCTCGGGATCGACGCTCTTCGTGTAGAGACGCGGCTGGCGCTGCAGGACCGGGCGGTTGTTCGTGACGTTGAACGCTTCCACCGCAATCGTGACGGCGGTCTTGCCGGCGGCGAACAGGATGTCCTTCGCCAGCCGCAGGTCGAGCTCCATTTGGTTCGGCTCGCGCGCCGCGTCGACACCATTGAGCAATATCCGCTTGCTCCCCGCGCGGACGTAATACGGAATCGGATAACCCTGCCGCCCGGTGAGGTTCGCGCCGGCCGTGATCTGCCACGGGAACTGATAGAGGCTGGTCACGCTGTATTGCCACTTCGCGTTGATGTAGGTGTCGCTGTGCGTGCCGTACGACGCGTCGACCACGATCGCCCCGTCGCAGTTCGTACAGCCGTAGTAATTGTTCGTGATCGGCGACGGCGGCTGCAGTGACAGCGTCGGATCCTCGACCGCGCCCGCGCCGACGTGTTGTTTCCGGTCATTGAAGGAGAAGCTTCCCCGCAGCATCCAGTTGTGCGTCAGCCTCTTGTTCGCAAAGAGGTCGACGCCGTTGTAGGTCTGGTGATAATCGGGCCGGTTCGTAATGACCGTGCCGGCGAGATGCACCGTATCTTTCAGCTCACAATTCCTCGCCGTGTGACTCTTGCCGTCCGGCGTCTGCAGCGTGAAGACCTCCGAGCAGTCGTAGTCGGCCGGTCCGACGAAACCGCCGCCTACCTTCTCGTGAACGCTCCACCAGAAATTGCTGAAGCGGCGATAGGTGTAGTCGACGCCGACGGAGAGATCGTTCATGACCTGCACCTCGACGCCGCCGATGAATTCGTCGGTGTGGGGCGGACTCATGCCGTAGTCGAGGCGCGCATTGCGCGGGATGTCGTTCGCGTGATCGACGTCGATGTTTCCGTATGAGCCGAAATAGCCGCCCAGCTCACCACGCTGGACGGTCTTGTCGCCGTTCGCGTCCGTCCAGAAGTAATAGAGACCGGCCGAATAGTTGTACGGATTGCCCGCGCTGACGACGTCGCCTCCCAATTGATCGACATACCGGTTGTAAGAGCCGCGGATCAGCGTTCGTCGCGCGCCGTCGATCGTGTAAGTGAATCCGAGGCGCGGTGAGACGCTGTTCCACTTCAATTCGCGCGTGTCGGCCGGGACCGTGACGGCGGCGAGGATGTCCGGAGCGAACGGATTCTCGGTGATCGTGTTGTCGCCGTTCTTTCCCTTCTGCCGGTCGAAGCGGAGGCCTCCCTGCACCGTGAGATTGCCGGTGGTGATCGTGTCGCCGACGTAATAGTCGCTATAGCCGACGCGATAATTGTTCGCGCCGGGGCGCGTCAAAAGCGCGACGCCGTGGATGCCGTCGGGCTTGTCGGCGAACTGTCCGAATCCCTGCGTGAAATCGCCCATGACGCTCGTCGCCGGAAACGTGGAGAGCGACGTCACGGGCGCGCGGCGATAACCGTAGCCGAACTTCAATTCGTGATCGAGACCGCCGGTCTTGAAGAAATACGAGCCGTCGCCGCGATACGAGGTCTGGGGACGCTTGGTCTCGTAATAGAAGTAGCTGCGCCGCCAAGAGCCGCCCGCGTCGATGTACGGCTGCACGTTGCCGCCCTGGGGAGTGAACCCGAACGGGCTCAATACGTGCGAGTACAGAACCGTCATGTAGAGGTTCTGATTGAAGATCTGCGTGTCCTCGAGCTTGTACATGTGCGTCGGCCCTTTCTGATCTTCCGTCGTCTCCTGCGGATGATCGGGGGCCGCAAAGCGTCCGAATTTCTGCTTGTCGCCGTACGTGTAGAGATAGGTCCCGTTGTTGTTCGACAGCGGCTGGAAATTCAGTTTTCCGTTCCAGTCCTTGAGGATCGTGTTGTCGAACGTCAGCGGATCGGCGATGCCGTCCTTCGCCGTCCGCGCTGCGAAGAGCTTGATGTCCTGGCGCGCGTATGAGCCCCAGAACCAGAGCCTGTCCTTCCAGATCGGACCGCCGACGTCGCCGCTCCAGTTGGCGATGTTGTTGATGGTGTTCCCTTGCGCGAGATAGTCCTGCGCCTCGCCGGGAGCGGTCGCCTCCGACTGCCATGCATGTTTCGTCAGGAAGTAGCGCGCGGCGCCCTTGAAGTCGTTCGTGCCGCGCTTGGTGACCATGTTCAACTGCGCGCCCGACGTCTGAATGCGCGGATCGGCACCGCCGGTGGTCACCTGGATCTCCTCGAAGGAATCGAAGTCGTAATAGATGGGCGTCGAACCAATGGCGCTGGCGTCGGTGATGTTCACGCCGTCGAGGTTGAAGGTCTTCTGCGTGTCGGCCGCGCCCTTGGCGACGACGATGCCCTGCTGCCCCGCCTCGGAGCCGGCGACGCTGACGCGGTCGAGCTGCACGCCAGGGGCCTGGCCCATGATCACCCACGGATCGCGTCCGGTCGGGATCTGCTCGAGCTCGATGCGGCTCACGGTCGCGCCGGTGCCGGTCTTGCGGGTGTCGATCAGCGGCGCTTGCGCGGTAACGGTGATCGACTGCTCGACCGACGGAGTGAGCGTGATGCCGATCTCCGCGTTGTTGCCGACGCTCACGATGATGTTCTGCCGCACCGCCGTGCCGAATCCCGCCAGCTCCGCCTTGATCTCGTAGGTTCCGGGGGAGAGTCCGAGGAACCGGAAGTCGCCGGTGCTGTCGGTGATGAAGGTCTGCGGCGCGCCGACGCCGGTCAAAGTGACGGAGACGCCGGGCAGGACCGAGCCGTCTTTCGCCTCGACTTTGCCGTAGATATTGCCGGTCTGAAACTGGGCGTCGGCACTCACGGCGAGGAGCATGGCAAGCAGCGTCGCGGCATTGATGGCCGCGCGGGAAAGGAGAGTGATCCGGGTCATTTCGGCTCCTTTCGTTGCGATATTGCCCGAGGGTCGTGCGAATCGGCGGCCGCAGGGGGCGGCAACCGTCAAGTCACGCGTTCTCAGTAATTTGGCTGCCAGAGGCTGGTCTTCGGGGAGATGAAGACTTCAATCCGATGGTGCGGCCGCTCCGAAAATCCGTATCCCGCCCCGGCCGCCGGACGCCTTGCCATAATGATGGAGTAGCTTACCACTTCACACGGGAATGGAAAGCGGAGCGATCGGTTTAGATGCGTTGCCCGCGGCCGCTGTGGTAATCTCCGCCACCGCTCGCGGCCCTGCCTGATTGCCCAGGTAGCTCAGTTGGTAGAGCAGAGGACTGAAAATCCTCGTGTCGGCGGTTCGATTCCGTCCCTGGGCACCATCAAAATCCCTCCTGATCAGTCGCTTTGTCGACTCAATACAGCAGCAAACGCCCGAGTCCGGCAGTATTTGAAGCCTTGCCGTAAGTACGCCCTGCTTCTGCTACACTCCCCTCGCCGCCATGTAGGTGGCGGCTTGCTATGCCTAATCCTCGGCGCCGAGGAGCGGGGGAACCAAAACGACGGCTTGCCACCGTCCGGGGTGAATGAGGCCAAAAGCCTCTAGGGCTTCCAGCCCGAATCCGACAGCTAACCTCGTAGGCAGCCGGAAGGCAGGCCACGCAAACGCCGCGAGCAATCGCGGCGTTTGTCATTGTGGAGCGACAGGCGCCTCGCCTGTCGGCTTTCGGCGGGCGAGGGCGCCCGCCGCTCCACGAAGGCTTCGTCGTCGTCGCCTACCGCACGCGCGTCCGCACTATCTCCGCCAGATCGCGCAGCGGTTTCGCATCCGCGCCGAGGGTGGAGATCGCCTCGAGCGACGTATCGACCAGCTCTCCGCTCAGCTTCCGCGCGCCGTCGACGCCGGCCAGCTTGACGAACGTCAGCTTCTGCTCGTCCTTGCCGACGTCCTTCCCGATCTGCTCCGGCGTGGCGACGACGTCGAGGATGTCGTCGGTGATCTGGAACGCGAGCCCGAGGTTCTTGGCGAAGACTTCGATGCGCTGCAGCGGCGCGGGGTGGATGTTCGCCAGCATCCCGCCCACCGCGGCCGCGGCGACGAAGAGCGCGCCGGTCTTGCGCGAGTGGATGAACTCCAGCGTGTCGAAATCGAGCGACGACTCCTCGCTGTGCAGGTCGACCGTCTCGCCCGCGATCGTGCCGTCCCAGCCGACCGCGTCGACGACGCGCTGCATCACCTGCTCCATCGGCCAGCGTCGCGGCCTCAGCGCCGCGTGCGACTGCGCGACCAATCCGTACGAGTGATTCAGCAGCGCCACCGCCGCGAGGATCGCGACGTCCTCCCCCACCACGCGATGCAGCGACGGCTCGCCGCGGCGCAACAGCGCGTCGTCCATCGCCGGAAGGTCGTCGAGGATCAGCGACGACGCGTGGATCATCTCCATCGCCGCCGCCGCATCGGCGAGCTTTTCCGCCTTCACGCCGACCGACTCCCCGACCGCGATCGTCAGGATGCCGCGCACCCGCTTCCCCGGCGACGCGAGCGCGCGACGCAACGCATCAGCGAGACGCGCGGGGGCGCCGGTCCGTTCAGCGATGCGTTTCAGGGATTCGTCGAGGAGGGTACGGCGTGCGGCGAAGTAGTCGTTCAAACCGCGATCGATGTTAGCAGAGGCACGTGTTAGCATCGGCCACGGGAGAGCTATGAACGTCCGAACTCTCGGCCGCACCCAGCAGGCTTGGATACTGCTCATCGCCTCGCTCGTCCTTTTCTCCATCCTTCTCCTCTTCATCGACGGCATGACCCTGATGCTCTGGCTGAAGGTCGAGGCCTGCGCGGTCGTCGGCGCCGGCACCTGCGCTGTGCTCTTCCAGTTCTGGTTCAGCAAAGTGCTGCTGCGGCGTGAAGGATCGATCCAACTGATCGACCGCATCATCTCCGGCGACCTCTCCCTCTCCGCGCGCGAGATCCTCCAGGCGACGCAGTCGGCGCGCATGGCCTCCGCGCTGCGCGCGCTCGTCTCCAACCTCGAGCGGACGATCCGCCGCTTCGGACAGCTCGCCACCGACGTGGCGAAAGTCAGCGATCAGATCTCCGGACGCGCGCGCATCCTGGCGCGCAGCGCGACGTCGCAGCTCTCATCGACCGAGATCACCTCCTCCTCTGTCACGCAGATCGACCAGTCGATCAACGCCGTCCGCACGTCGATGGAAGAGCTGTCGGCGAACGCGGAAGAGACATCGACTTCCGTGCTCGAGATGTCGGCGTCGATCGAGGAAGTGAGCCGCATCGCCGACACGCTCGCCGAATTCGTCGAGCAGACCGGCTCCGCGATCGAGGAGATGATCGCCTCGATCAACGAAGTGGCGACCAACACCGAGAGCTTCTCCTCCTTCGCCATCCAGACGGCGAGCTCGATGGTGGAGATGAACGCCACGACCGACGAGATCATGAAGGGCGCCAAGCAGTCGGCCGAGCTCTCGCGCTACGTGAAAGACGCGGCGACCGAAGGACGCGATGCGGTGCGCGGAACGGTCGACGGCATGCGCAAGATCCAGCAGGCGGTCGAGGAAGCGAAGCTCGCCCTCGGCGACCTCGCGGAGCGCTCGCAGGAAATCGGCGAGATCGTCCGTGTCATCGACGAGATCGCCGGCCAGACCAACCTCCTCGCGCTCAACGCGGCGATCATCGCGGCGCAGGCGGGCGAACGGGGCAAGGGATTCGCCGTCGTGGCCGACGAGATCCGCGACCTCTCCGAGCGCACCTCGGTGTCGACGGAAGAGATCCGCACGCTCATCCAGAACGTGCAGAAGGGCGTCGATCGCGCCGCCGAGCAGATGACGATGAGCGCCGATCGCGTCAGCGACGGCGTCGGCCTCACCGCGCGCGCCGAGCAGGTGCTCGACAAGATCCTCGACCTCACCGACCGCTCCACCAACTCGATCCAGGAGATCGCGCGCGCCACCGAGGAGCAGTCGCGCGGCAGCGCGGCGGCGACCGCGGCCATCGAGGAAGTGACGAAGATGGTGCAGCAGACCGCCGCGGCGACACAGCAGCAGTCGCAGACCTCGCGCAAGATCGGCGAGCAGGCGGCGATGGTGCGCGACTACACCAAGCACCTCAAGCGCGCGATGGGCGAGCAGGAGACCGGCTCGCGCGCCATCAGCCGGGCGATGGAAAACATCATGGGGCTCGTGCAGAGCGTGCTCGAGTCGACCTCGGTGCTGGCCGCGGAAAGCTCCGCCATCGTCAAGTCGATGGACGTCATCAAGACCGGCTCCCGCGAGTCGAGCTTCGGCGTGACCGAGCTCAATCAGATGTCGAACACCCTCTCGCACGAATCGACGCTGCTCAAGCAGGAGCTCGGACGCTTCTCGCTGCCGCAGGCGAACGAAGGCGGCTCGGTCACCACCGCCACCGTGCTCTGGCAGCGGCTCACGCTCGATCCGGTGCACACCTCGGCGGCGGCCCTCGGCTACATGTCGCACGCCATCCACGCGAAGCTCGTGAAGTACGGCGAAGGCGCGGAGCTCGTGCCCGATCTCGCCGAGCGTTGGGAAGTGCTCGAAGCGGGTCACGTCTACCGCTTCCACCTCCGCCACGGCGTGCGCTTCCACAACGGGCGGCTGCTCGTCGCGAAGGACGTGCACGACACGTTCGTCCGGCTCCTCGCGCCGGAGTTCAAGTCATCGGGTCAGTGGATCATGCGCAAGGTGCGCGGCGCGATGGACGTCATCGAAGGACGCGCCAAGACGGTCGCCGGCATCGTGGTGCGCGACGATCACACGGTCGACATCGAGCTCGAAGAGCCGCTCGCGTTCTTCCTCTCGCTGCTGACGATGCATGAGGCGGCGATCGTGCCGTCCGAGGAGGCGCACGATCTGGAGCGCTTCCGGACGAAGGCCATCGGCGCCGGCGCGTTCAAAGTCGAGGAAGCGGTCGAGGGACAACGCGTGGTGCTCGTCCGCAACCGCGACTACTACATCCCCGGCGAGCCGCACCTCGACCGGCTCGAGTTCCGCCTCGATCTCCCCGGCTTCGACAACATGCTCGAGGCCTTTCTGCGCGGCGAGATCGACGTCTCGCACGGCGTGCCGCTGCGCAACGTCAACGAGCTGCGGAAGGACCCGCGTTACGCGCCGTACATGCTGCAGACCGTGCAGCTCCACACCTCGTACTTCGGCTGGGATTGCACGCGTCCGCCGTTCGATCGCGTCGAAGTGCGGCAGGCGGTCAACTACGCGATCAACAAGCCCCGCATCAACGACGAGGTATTCGGCGGACTCTCCATCGTCGCCGAGTCGCTGCTGCCGCCGGGACTCCTCGGACACGATCCGAATCTGCGCGGCTTCACCTATGACCCCGACCGCGCGCGCACGCTGATGCGCCAGGCCGGCTATTCGTCGGGGTTCACAATGGAGTACCGCTCCTGGCCCAGCGACGTGTTCCGCAAGCAGGGCATCGTGGAGCGCATCCTCGAGGACCTCGCCGCGATCGGCATCCGGGTCAACGTCACCGAACATCCGCCCGAGGAAGCGCGCGCGCCGCTGCAGAACCCGGGACACGGGAACGTTTTCTGCGGCAACTGGTACGCCGACTTCCCCGACTCCGACAACTTCTTCTACGTCTTCTTCCACAGCGACTCCAGCTCGCTGCGCGGCTTCCACTACCACACGCCGACGATGGACCGGCAGATCGAGGAAGCGCGGCGGACGAACGACACGGAGAAGCGCGCGAACATCTACCGCGAGCTCGATCAGATGGTGCTGCGCGAGGCGCCGATGGTCTGCCTCTTCCACGAGCGGATGTTCGTGGTGCACAAACCGGAGGTGCGCGGCCTGAAGACGTCGCTCGTGCCGCCGCCGGTCCGCTACCACGACACGTGGCTCGAGCGCAGTGAAGAGTGAGTCGCCGCTGAAGGTCCACGGCGCGTTGTTCGCCGTGGCCTTCCTCTTTTCCCTCAACTACATCATTTCGAAGTTCGGCATGCGCACGTTCGCGCCGCTGAGCTTCGCCTGGCTGCGCGTGCTGGGAGCGGCGGCGTTGCTCAACGCAATGCCCGGCCCGCGCGTCGATCTGCCGAACCGGAAGATCACGCTGCTCGCGATTCTCGCCGTGGTCGCGAACCAGGCGCTGTTCCTCGCCGGACTGGCACTCACCACCGCGCACGTCGCGGCGATCCTCATCACGACCATTCCGGTCTTCACGCTGGCCATTACCATCGCCACAGGACGGGAGCGCGCGACGGCGAGAAAGATCGGCGGCATCCTCCTCGCCGGCGCCGGAGCGCTGACCGTCGTCTGGGGCGAAGGGATCGAAGGCTCGTACCGCGAGCTCCTCGGCGCGATGATGATCGTCGGCAATTCGTTTTCGTACTCCTGCTACCTCGTGCTGTCGAAGCCGCTGATGTCGACCTACTCCGCACGCGCCGTGCTGTCGCGGATGTTCGCGATTTCGGCGGTACTCATGCTGCCGATCAGCGCCTGGTCGCTCGCGCACGAGTCGTGGCACGCGATTCCCACCGGCGCCTGGCTCTCCCTGCTCGCCGTCATCGCCGGCCCGACCGTCGCCGCGTATCTCATCAATCTATGGACGCTGCGCCACGCCGACAGCTCGCTCGTCGCCGCGTACGTCTACGTGCAGCCGGTGGTCACGACGGTCCTCGCGGCGATCTTTCTCGGGGAGAGGATTCGCGCGATCGCGATCGTGGCGGGGGTGATGATCTGCGCGGGGGTGTGGTTGTCGGGGCCGGGGCGGCCCTCGGAAACGTCACCCGCTTGATCGCGCCTTCACCTCTTCCTCCGTCAACCCGAAGATCGCCGGCGGCGGCACGCCCACCATGCTGAGGTACATGTACAACTGCCCGCGATGGTGGATCTCGTGCTCGATCATCGAGCGCAACCACTTCCCCACCGAGATCTGAACCCCCGCCGGCGTCGTGCAGCGCGCCTCAGGATCGGCGGCGCGAAACAGCGGCATCGACTCCTCGTGCATCCGCTTCATGTACGCGACGACCTCGTCGTACCCATCCGCCAGCTCGCGTCCGTGACCGGGATAGCGGCTCGGCCGCAGCGACGCGTTCTCCGCGAACATCCAGCGTTCGATCGCCGCGAGATGGCGGATGAGATCGCCGAACGTGAACTTCCCTTCCTGATACGTCCAGTCGATCCGTTCGGGCGGGACGAGGACGACGGCACGCATCGTCCGCTCGCGAACCCGGTCAAAATAATCGATGAGCTCCATGGACGAAAGTCTACGATGTAAACGCGCGCATGCCCTCTACCGTCAAAGAGTCCGTGGGTACCGTGGCAACATTCCGCTCCAGCCAGGTGACTGAACCCGTTTCCGACCACGACCTGATCGTTCGCACCCTCGGCGGTGACGGGGCGGCGTTCGGGACGCTCGTCGAGCGCTTCCAGCGCCGCATCTTCCGCGTCGCCTACGCCATCGTCCGCGACGAGATCGAGGCCGACACGATCACGCAGGACACGTTCGTCCAGGCCTACACGCATCTCTCAAAGTTCCAGGGACGCTCCGAGCTCGAGACCTGGCTGACGCGCATCGCCATCAACCGCTCGCGCGATTCGCTGCGCCGCCGCCGCTTCGTCAGCCTCTTCACGCGCAGCAACGACGACGAGGCCGAGGAGTACGCGATCGATCTCGTCGACGACCGTCCCGATCCGGAGCGCGAGACGATGTCGGGGCAGTTGCGCATCGCGATCCGCCGCGCCGAATCGAAACTTTCATCCCAGCAGAAGTTGATCTTCCGCCTCAGACACTACGAAAATCTCTCGCTCGAGGAGATCGCCGATCACCTCGGGCTGCGCGCCGGCACCGTACGCGCACATCTTTTCCGCGCCGTGCACAAGGTGCGGAAAGAGCTCGCGGGCTGGCGCAACCGTCATTCCCAGGGGTCCGATGATGAAAACGCATTTCAGTGAAGCCGACCTGCTCGAGACGTACTACATGCAGCCCGGCGAATCGATGCCGGTGATGATGCACCTCGCCTCGTGCGAGCCCTGCGCCGCGCGTTACGACGCACTGGAGCGGAAGCTGCGCGAAGCGGCGTCGTGCTCCACGACCGAGAAAAACGAGACGTTCTGGACGCGGCAGCGGATGCTGATCCAGCGCCGCATCACCGACCGCCGCGAGCGCTCCGCATCGCGCATGCAGGTGACGCGCGTCGCCGCCGCCGCGGTCCTCGCCTTCTTCCTCGGCGGTGTGTTCGTTTACCGCACCGTCGAGCCGCAGCGCACGACCGCGCCGACCACGACCGCACAGCAGCAGGTCCCCTCGGCGGCCGATGAGGCGCAGCCGATGCCGCACGATCCGTGGCAGAACGACGAGCTGAGCGACTTCCACAGCGTCGTGCAGTGGGAGACCTGGGTAGACGAAGGGAAGAAGCTCTGATGAAGCGCGCGCTTCTTCTCCTGGCTCTCTTCGTCCTCGCCACGACCTCGAGCGCGATCGAGCTCCCGCCCGGCAAATGGTGGCGCCGTCCGGAAGTGATCCAGATGCTCAATCTCACCGACGACCAGCAGACGCGTCTCGAGGCGATCTCGGTCAAATCGGCGAATGAGCTGATCGATCTCAAGGGTGAGGTGGAGAAGGCGAACGTCGCCCTGCGCGCCGAGCTCGATCAGCCGCAACTGAATCGCGAAGCGATCCGCCGCGCCGCCATGCGCGTCAATGATGCCCGCGCAAAACTCTTCGAGCGCGAGCTGATGATGCTCGTCGACATGCGCGGCGTGCTGAACGACATGCAGTGGAACCGGATGCGCCAGGCTGTCGATCGGCTGCCGAACCGGCCGATGCAGCAGCAACGGCAGAATTTCCGGCGGCGGCAGTAGTGGAGCGGCGGGCGCCTCGCCCGCCGAGGCCGACAGGCGAGGGCGCCTGTCGCTCCACGAAGGCGTGAATTAGACTGGCGCCATGTCGAGCGCCGCGGCCGAATCTCTTCCGCTGATCATCCAGCGCGGCGCGATTCGCGTCGGGTACCACACCGTCGACTTCGAATCGGCCGTCCGCGGGCTGCTCGTCTCCTCTCTCCTCGAACATGGCGTGAGTCCGAATCGCATCGATCAGATCGTCAACTCGGTCCTCGATCGCGAGAAGGCTGGGACGACGTGCGCGGGGCCGATCGCGTTGCCGCACGCGCGCATCAGCGGCATCCCGAAGATCGTCGCGGGACTGGGCATCAATCGCGACGGCATCTATCCCGGCGGCACCGCCCGGCTGATCCTCGCCTTCGTCTCGCCGCAGGACGCGGCGGCGGAGCATCTGCGCTTCCTCTCCTCCGCGGCGAAGACCTTCCGCAATTCCGCGCTGCTCGATCAGCTCCTCGCGGCGACTGACGCCGGCGAGGTGATCGCCGCGCTCACAAGTGCAGGATGACTTTCGCGATCAGCAGGTAGATCGCCAGCCCCGTCGCATCGACGAGTGTCGTGATGAGCGGCGCGGAGACGACCGTCGGATCGATGTGGAAGCGCTGCGCGAGCAGCGGCACGATCGAGCCGATGATGTTGGCCCACGCGCAGACGCTGAGGATCGTCAGTCCGACGACGAGCGCGAGCTGCGGTCCGCTCTTCCAGAGCAGCGTTCGCAGCACGGCGAAGACGCAGAGCAATCCACCGAGGAGGAATCCTGATGCGGTCTCGCGCAGCAGCACGCGCCAGGCGTCGCGCAGGCGGATCTGCCCGAGGGCGAGCGCGCGGATGATCGTCGAAACGGTCTGGCTTCCCGCGTTGCCGCCGGTGCCGATGATCAGCGGAATGAAGAACGCCAGCGCCACGACCTTCGCCAGCTCCGCTTCGAAGTAGCGCAGCACGCTGCCGGTCAGCGTCTCCGCGACGAAGAGCAACAGCAGCCAGCCGAGCCGCATGCGAACGACGCGCGCGATCGACGTCCCGAAGTAGTTCATGAACCCGCGGTTCCACGGCTCATCCTCGGCGGCCGCCGCCGACACGCCGCCCATCCGCAGCAGTGTCTCCGTCTCCCCCGCCACGAGCACGTCGACGACGTCGTCGACCGTCACGATGCCGAGGATGTGGTGCGCCTCGTCGACGATCGGAAGCGCGTTGAAGCTGTACTTCGAGACGATGCGCGCCGCCTCTTCCTGCGACGTGTCGGGCCTGGCGGTGATGACTTCGCGCGTCATCAGATTCTCGACGCGCATGTCGGGACTCGCGGGCAGCAGGCGCCGCAGCGAGACGACGCCCTGCAGGCGATCGCTTTCATCGACGACGTAGAGATTGGCCACGGTCGCGACCTGCGGATCGATCGAGCGGAGTCCGTTGAGCACATCGCCGACCGTCTGCTCCGGACGCACGCGGATGAACTTCGCGGTCATGAGGCGGCCCGCGGTTCCGGGCTCGTAGTGCAGCAGCCGATCGGCCGCGGCGGCGCCGCCTGCCTTCATCTTGCCGAGGATCGGGACGCGTTTCTCCTCGGGAATCGCGGAGAGGATGCTGGCCACGTCGTCCGCTTCGAGATGATCGAGCGCGCCGGTGAGCGTCTCGGGCGGAAAGCGGTTGAGCGCGATCTTCATCGTCTCGCCGTCGGCGTAGACGAGCGTGTCGCCGAGGTGCGCGACGTCGAGCTGGCCGAGGACGCGCAGGCGATCCTCGCGCGGCAGCACGCTGACCACTTCCGCGACGTCGGCCGGATGCATGCTGTTCAACGCGTCGCGCACCGCGGACGGATCCTCCCGGAGGATCTCGAGCACGTCCGGACCGAGGAGATCGCCGAGGTGCATGTCAGTAGGTGGCGACGATGCTGGCGATGGCGAGGCGCTGGTTGCGCGAGCCGTTGAAGACCGCGGCGCTCGAGTGATCGCGGCGCCCTTCGAATTTCAGAATGAAGTGCGCGCTCGGGCGGTGCTCGTACGTGAACGTCCCCTCGGTGAGCGTCTGCTCGAAGCCGCTGATCCCCGCATGCGGATCGCGAAAGCGCTCGGCGCGCAGCGCGAATGCGTGACGGTCGTTGAGCGCGTATCGCGCGTACGCCGCAAGGCCGCCCCAATGCGCGTCGTCATCAGCGCCGACGTCGAGCGACGTGCCGAGACTCACCTTCGGCGTCAGCTTCCACGTCGCGACGAGATCGGCGAGATTGCGCTCCGGGCCGGCGAACGTGTTGAGCGACGCAGACAAGCGCGCGTCGTTGTACGCGAGCTGCGTCCCGAACGACGGATCGGAGCCGGTGTCGCTGATCGTCTGCCAGCCGCGGATCACGTGCAATTGTCCCGACCAGCGGTCGCTCCACGCGTACGACGCCTTGATCCCGGTCTGGTAGTACGGCGCGAGCTCGCCGAGCGTGCTGCGCGTGTAGTTCCAGTTGTCCTTCGTGAAGAACCCTTCGTAGCCGATGTGCGACGGATAGACGCCCGCCTCGAGCGCGAGCCCGCGGCCGACCGGCGCGTTGTACGACACCGTCGCCTGGAAGAGATTGCGGATCGGGTGACGGTCGCGATGCCGCTCGCCGCTGTGGACGACGTCGGCCGAATCGCCGCCGATGAGGACCAGGTGAAAACCGACCGGCTTCGCGTCGTGCGCGATCTCGAACGCCGCGACGTTGAGCGCCGGCTGATTCGCGCGATGCGCCGTCGTGCCGATGCCGCTGAAGAAATTGAGACGCGGTTGAGGATGCGCGGGATTCGACGCGTAGTAGCCGTCGATCCAGCCGTGCAGCGTCAGCAGCATGAGCATCGTTTTCATGTTCGACGTATCCGCCCAACTACAATCGTATCGTGCTCGACGTTTTCCTCCGCGGCGTTTCCGCGCGCATCATCCGCGACGTCACACTCACCTTCCCCGCGTCGACGCACACCGCGATCGCCGGACCGCCGGCGTGCGGCGCGTCGACGTTGTTGCAACTGATCGCGGGCGAACTGCGCCCTTCCGCGGGCGAGGTCGTCATTGGCGCGCATGTCGTCAATCGGCTCGCGACGTCGAAGCGTCCGTTGCTTTACGTGACGAGCGCGCCCGACGTGCCGGGGCGGTGGTCGGTGGGACACGCGCTCGTCGCGGCGGTGCGGCGCCGTTCGCTCGATCGCGAGGATCGCCATCACGAGTACGAGCTGGCGCTCGATCGCTGGCGGCTCGCCGGCGTGACCGAGCGGCGGATCGACACTCTGTCGTCGTCGGAGCGGACGCGCGTACATCTCGCGCGGATCGAGCTGCTCCGTCCCGCGATCCTCGTTGCCGATCGCCTGCTCGAAGGTGCAAATCCTTCCGAGCGCATCGCCCTCGCGGATGATTTCTACCGACTCCTCCGCGTCCTCGGCACGACGATCATCACGGCGCCGTCCGTCACCGACGAGCTCGCGCTCGCCGATCGCGTCGTGGTGCTCGACGAAGGGCGCGTCGCGCAGCAGGGCTCGCCCGACGCCGTGTTCAACGCGCCGGAGGGCGAAGCGGCGGCGATCGCGACGGGCGACGTCAACGTCATCCCGGTCATGCTCCGCGGCAAGGTCGTGGAGTCGGTGATCGGCGCGTGGGAGATCGCCGACGCGCCGTTCAGCGGGAGCGGCGTCGCGTTGATCCGTCCTGACGCGTTCACCATTGCGACGGCGGGAGAAGAATCGGATCTGATCTACGGCGTCGAGGAAGCGTCGTTCCGAGGGGGCGCGTGGCATACGCGAGGCGTGCTCAGCGGCGGCGTGATGCTGCGCGTGACGTTTCCGCGCGCGACTGCACTGCACAAGGGGAAACTCTTGCCGCTTCGGTACGATCCGCGGTCGTTCCGGCTCATCAAGAAAGAGGTCGCGCAGCCGGGAGGCATCCCGACGGACGTCGTACCGCCGCTCGCCGAGTCGCGCTGAAGCCCGGCAACTTTCTTGCAGCGTTCGCCTGCTGTCTTGCCATCCCGACCGAACGGAGCCAAATCTTGAGCATTCGAGCCCGCCGGACGCCGTTCAAGCTTCGCAAACTGCTGGTGATCGACGATGACGAGCGCCTCCTGGCGTCGTATCACGATCTGCTCAGCCCGTACGGCTTCGAGGTGCTGACCGCGCCCGACGGTCAGGTCGCGTGCACCGTCGTGGAAGAAAATCCCGACATCCTCCTCGTCATCCTCGACATCGCCATGCCGAAGATGGACGGCCGACAATGGCTCCGCTGGTTCCGCACCCGCAAGTCCGAGTCGCCGGTCATCGTGATCACGGCGTACAAACTGGACGAGAGCGAGCTCGATATGAAACCGGCGGTGGTGCTGGAGAAGCCGTTCCATGTCGCGGAGCTGCTGGATCTGGTGGGGTTGTTCTGCGGGTTGGGGACGCCGATGGCGACGGCGCGGACGACGTAACTAAACGAGCTATTTAGCGGTTGAGCTGTTTAGCGGTTGAGCTGCACTCTGCCGAGGTACGCGTTCGCTCAAAAGCTCAACAGCTTAAAAGCTCAACAGCTCAACAGCTACTTACTCGCCATGAACGCACACGCCTCAATCGACGACAAATCCAACTGCAGCATCGCGAAGCTCTGACGGATCTCGATGCGGCACGGGATGCGGCGCTCGTCCTGCGTCAGCCACACCTTCACGCCTCCCTGCCACTTCCTCCCCCCCGGCGCGTCGACGATCTCGAAGCCGAGGGTGTTGACGCGGCGGCCGTCGATGACGCAGGTCTGCGATTCGGCGGGGCGGAAGATGACGGGGTAATCCTTGCCGTCGGAGTAGATGCTGGTCTGCATCGGGCCGTGGATCTTGTCGGCGTTCTGGCGGAGGTAGTAGATCGCGGTGAGGATGTCGCGCAGCGAGTTGTCCTGCAGCGACTCGGCGGACAACGGCTTGACCTTGTCCTCGACCTTGTCCGGCGTCTCGCGATGGATGCGCGCCAGGCGCTTGACGTAATCGAAGAGCGTCCGCTCCTTGCGCGATTTCTTCCCCCACGCGTAGCCGTGGTAGGTCATCAGCGTCTTCTGGCCCGACGCCTCCATCTCCGACTCGTACACGAAGAAGCCGCTCTTCTGATCGGCGGCGGTGATGAGCAGCTCGCTGTTGATGTTCGTCTCGCCCGACTTCGGATAGACGTTCTTCATCGCCGCGACGCCGGTGGTGGGAAACATGATGCCGGCGATCCAGGAGAGACCGCCGCGCAGGCGCCAGGAGTAACGGAATTGCTCGATGTTGGTGGCGGTGCCGGAGCAATTCGTGTTGGCGGCGAAGACCGGGATCGATAGCAGGACGGACAGCAGACAGCAGACAGCGGACAGCGGACGATGCCGGCTTTTCTGCTGTCCGCTGTCCGCTGTCCGCTGTCTCATGTCACATCGCCGCGATGGCCTGCTCGACCTCTTCGATGACGTAGTCGGGCGTCGACGATCCCGCGGTCACGCCGACGACGTTCGCGGATGAGAACCATTGCCGGTCGAGATCGGCCACGCCCTGCACGAGGTACGCGGGCTTGGCTTCGCGGCAGATTTCCCAGAGGTGCTTGGTGTTCGCGCTCTTCTTGCCGCCGATGACGACGATGACGTCGACCTCGGGGTCGCCGGCGAGCACGCGCGCGGCGTCCTGGTTTTCCTTCGTCGCGTAGCAGATCGTGTCGGCGCGCTCGACGACGTTCGCGCGGCGCTCGATCGCGTTCACGACGTCCTCGAACTCCTCGGCGTTGAGCGTCGTCTGGTAGAAGATCATCAGCTTTTGATAGCGCGACCAGTCGACGGAGTCGGCCCCTTCGATCGTCGAGACGATGTGGTAGTCGGACGGATCGAGATCGTTCGTGTAGCCGATCACCTCGCGGTGCTTCGGATCGCCGATGAAGATGAGGTGGTAGCCGTTGGTGAGCGCGTCCTTCGACTCGCGATGGATGTCGTAGACGAACTTGCAGGTGGTGTCGAGAACCTTCAGGCCGATCGACGTCGCCTCGCTGTGAAACGACGGCGGGACGCCATGCGCGGAGAAGATGATGGTCGGCTCGTCGACGGCGGTGATCTGCTCCACCGTTCTCACGCCCAGACTCTCCATCTCCTCCACCACGCGTTCATTGTGGACTACCTGTCCGAGGATCGCACCTCGCCCGCCACCGGCGGCGAAGCGCTTCACTTTGAGGTCTGCAATCCGGACACCGGAACAGAAACCGTACTTGGCGGCGCGCTTAACTTTCATCGACCGACCTCAACGTCTTCGCACATCGAAACATTCTGAAGAAAAGGACGGTGAGCTGTTTAGCGGTTTAGCGGTTTAGCCGTTAAGCTCAACAGCCCAACAGCTCAATCGCTCAACAGCTAGTCGTGAAAGAACCTCTCCTCACCGCACGCTTCGCCGGTCTCTGGCTCTTCGCCTTCATCACGTTCTTCTCGGCGTTCCAGCTTCTTCCCGCGATTCCGTTTCGCATCCTCGAGCTCGGTGGATCGACGGCCGCGGCCGGCTGGTTTCTCTCCGTCTACACGTTCGCCAGCGCATTCGCCGCGCCGATCATGGGCTCGATCGCCGATCACGTCGGACGCAAGCGGATGCTCGTCACGGCATCGTTCCTCTTCATCCTCTTCTCGATCGCGTACGGCGTTGTGACGAATCTGCCACTGCTGCTGGTGATCGGCGCGATTCACGGCTCGATCTGGTCGGGCATCCTCGCGTCGAGCTCCGCGATCATGAGCGAGTTCATCCCCGTGGCGCGGCGGACGGAAGGGATGGCGTACTGGGGACTGGCCAGCACGAGCGCGGTGGCGTGCGCGCCGGCGGTCGGCCTGTGGGTCTTTCACTTCGGCTGGCTGACGCTCTGCATCGAGCTCGCCGTGATCTCCGCCGTGATGACGCTCTGGTCGTCGCGCCTGCCGGCGATCGAAGCGGCGCTGCCCGAGGCGTGGCCGAAACTGAAAACATTGTTCGATTGGGCGGTCGTGCGGACGACGCTCAGCCTCACCACGATCTCCTTCGGCTACGGCGGCGTGACGAGCTACACGGCGATCCTCGCGGTCCAGCGCGGCATTCATCCGAAGTGGCTCTACTTCGCGGTGTTCGCGGTGACGATCGTCGTCATCCGGCTCGCGACCTCGCACCTCGGCGACCGCTTCGGCTACGCCGTGATCCTCTATCCGGCGCTGGTCTGCATCCCGATCGCCTTCACGCTGCTGGCGTGGGCCGACACGCGCGCGATGTTCGTCATCTCCGCGATCATCTTCGGCCTCGGCTTCGGCAGCGCCTACCCCGCGTTCGCCTCGTTCATCCTCGGCGCGACCGATCCGCAGCGGCGCGCGCGGACGTTCGGCAGCATCGTGCTCGCGTTCGACGTCGGCATCGGATCGGGCTCGCTGCTCGTCGGCTCGATCGGTCAGCACTGGGGACTGGGCAACGCGTTTCTCTGCGCGGCGGCGCTGAGCTGTCTGGCAGTGCCGATTTTTACGTGGACGTCGCGCGAACTTCGGAGTGCTACCCTCCGCGCATGAAGCGCGTGATCCTGCTGCTCCTCCTTGCCCTTCCACTCCACGCCGCCGACTTCGACGAGAAATCCGCCGAGCGTTTCGCGAACCTCGCGCTGGCGTGCGTGAACAAGGAGTATCCGAACAAGATCTCCCACAACCTCAACTCGGACAAAGATGTCGCAGCGCCGCACCAGCTCACGCCGGCGTTCTACGGCTGCTACGACTGGCACTCATCCGTTCACGGGCACTGGCTGCTCGCGCGGCTGGCGCGCACGTTCCCGAACGCCGCGTTCGCGATGCCGGCGCGCGAGGCGCTGCGGCACGACCTGACGAAAGAGAACATCGCCGAAGAGGTGAAGTACCTCGAGGCCGACGGGCGGGCGAGCTTCGAACGGCCGTACGGAATCGCGTGGCTGCTGCAGCTCGGCGCGGAGCTGCGCGAGTGGGACGATCCACTGGCGAAGGAGCTCTCCGCGAACCTCGTGCCTCTGGAGGCCGCGGCGAAGAAGCGGATCACGACGTGGCTGCCGAAGCTGACGAATCCGATCCGCATCGGCGAGCACAATCAGACCGCCTTCTCCCTCGGCTTGATGATCGACGCCGGCCGCATCGCGGGCGACGAGGCGTTCGTCAACCTGTTGACCAAACGCGCGCAGGACTTCTACCTCGGCGACAGGAAGTGCCCGATTACGTGGGAGCCGAGCGGCGAAGATTTTCTGTCGCCGTGCATCGCCGAGGCCGATCTGATGCGTCGTGTGCTGCCGCCGGCGAAGTACAGCGCGTGGCTGCGTGAGTTCCTCCCCGGAACACTGAAACTCAAACCGGCGGTGGTCACCGATCCGAGCGACCCGAAGCTCGCGCATCTCGACGGCCTGAACCTCAGCCGCGCGTGGATGCTCGAAGGAATCGCCTCGGGCCTGCAGAGCGGCGACCCTCGGATCGCCGCCCTGCAGACTGTCGCTTCCTCGCACCGCGACGCCGGACTCGCAGCCGTCACCGGCGCCCACTACGAGGGAGGTCACTGGCTCGGTTCATTCGCGGTCTACCTCGTCACGCATCGCGGCATCAGCGCCGGATCACGATGATGATGATCACGATCACGATGATGATCACGACGATCCACCACCACCACGGCCAATGCCTGCGGGCCGGGCCGTCTTCGTGAGCGACCACCGCGTTCACCACGATGCCGCCGAAGTCCTTGCCGTCCGTCAGCGCGCGGAGGATGAACGTCGCCTTGTCGCCCTTCCGCGCCTCTTGCGGCGGCTCCATCTCCACCACCAGATCCTTCGGACAATCGCCCGGCTTCATCGTGAAGACGGCGGCGTCGACCGGCTTGCCGTTCTGCGTGATGCGCACGCGCCAGTCCGACTTGGTCTCCGTCTTCAGCTCGACGCGCGCTTCCTTCGTCGTGTTGTTCTCCAGACGGAACGGCACGCGCGCGGTCGACGCCTGCGCGACCGACACGTTGCGCTGCAGCTCGTTGTTCGCGTAGCTCGAGTCGAACGGATAGTCGACGCTGACCTTGATGCAGGTGTGAATCGGATCGGTGGCCGAAAATCCGGGCGGCCGCAGCGCCGGCGCCGGCGTCCAGGGCAGTGACACCGGAGTCGTGGCGTTGCCCGGCAGGTTCGCCATCACGCAGCCGAGCTCGAAGAAGCGGTTGAAGTTGTTCGAGAAGACGTAGACGCCGAAGCAGACGCGCGCCGGATTCGCGGCGGTGGCCGAGAAGTTGTGGATCTGCGCGGTGATCGTGTTCGCGACGTTGATGTGCGGCGGTGTTGTCGTCGAGATGTGCGGCGAGCACCAGGCGGCGCCGCATTCGACGTACGGCGGCTCGGTCGGACGTCCGACGTCGGTGACCGGCGCGCGATTGATCGCCGCGAACGCATCGAGAAAGCCGAAGCCCCAGCCGATGTCGTAGCCCGGATGCGGCCCTGGCTTGTTCGATTGCACGGCTGTGGCGATGAGCAGTTCCTTGACGCTTCCGGGGTTGATGCCGAGGAAGCGCTGGCGGATCAATGCGGCGACGCCGGCGACGTGCGGCGCGGCCATCGACGTGCCGCTGCCGAGGACCGTGCCGGTGGTGGAGTCGCGCTGCGCGGAACGGATGTTGACTCCGGGCGCGGCAATCTCCGGCTTCTGTTCGTCGCGCGCATCGCCGTCGCCGTCGTTCTGGCGCGGACCGCGGAACGAGAATCCGGCGAGCGCATCGTTGCCGAGCGGCACGGTGTTGACGTCGTCGGCCGCGGCGACGGTGATCGCCAGCGAGGCCGAGGCCCAGTTGTTGATGAGCGCCGTTCCGGCCGGCAGCGTGCAGTTCGACGTGTTGCCCGCCGCCACGACCATCACGATGCCGAGCGCCGCGCCGGTGTTGAGCAACTGCGCGGTCGCGTTCTGACCGTTGCTCGCGGCGCAGTCGCCGATGCTCGTGTTGATGACGTCGATGCTCCACGCATCGCGATTGTTGATCGCCAGCTCGACGCCGCGGATGCACGACGCCCCGACGCAGAAGTTCGAACTGTCGAGGACCTTGATGTCGACGAGACTCGCCGCCGGCGCCATGCCGCGGCAGGTGCCCGTACCGCAGGCGATTGGCCTGCCGAGGGCGATGCCGGCGACGTGCGAGCCGTGTCCCTGATCGTCATCCGGATCGGTGATCGTGCACGGATCGGTGATGCAGTTCGCGCCCGCGGTGAACGTGCCGGCGGGGAACATGTTGTTCTTCGTCCCGGGACCGGCGCCGGCGTTGTCGACGCCGCTGTCGATGATCGCGATCGTCATCCCCGCGCCGTTGATCGCGGGAAACGCGTCCTGCACGGTGTTCGGTGAGAACGTGCCGCTGGCGGAGACGCGCACGGCGGGCGTGCTGACGTCGAGCATTCCCTGCGACGGCACGAGCCACTCGACCATCGCCACCTCGGGACGCTCGGCGATCGAGCGGAGCTCCGACACCGGCACCTGCAGCACGACGGCAAAGGTGACGATGCTGCTGATGTGATCGACCTTGCCGAGGCGGCGGAGGAACGTCAGCGCTTCGTGCTCCGTCCCTTCCGCGCAGCAGGTCACGCAGCGATTGAAGTCGACGATGATGTCGACCTTTTCCGACGGCGCGCGGCCGTCGAGCAGGTCATCGATGAAGTTGTGGTCCTGATCGCGATTCCAGGTGACCAGCTTGCCGACGCCTTCGCCGGCAGCGCCGGCGCGCTGGCTCCGTCCCTGCCATTCGAGCGGCGTGAACGGAGTGGCGAATGCGGATACGGCAGAAACGAGGAGCAGTAGCGATACGAGTGCGACTCGGCGCATGGAGAATCCTCCCTGCACCGTAGTGACGCGAGATGGGAAAACGTTTCACGCCCCGTCATCCCGAGCGTAGCGAGGGACCCGGGCGGGCGGAAGGCACGATCCGCGCGCCCCCCCAGCCACCCAGGTCCCTCGCTACGCTCGGGATGACGAGCGTTAGTGCTTCTTCAAATTCCCCGCATTCAAATCGAGCTGCGCCGCCGGAATCACATCCACGTTCTTGAACCGCGCCTTCAGCGGCTCGACGAATTTCTTCGCGTCGCCGACGATCACGACGTCGATCGCGCCACCCACCAGCGTCGACTTCGACACCTCGCGCACCTGCTCCGCGCTGACGCCCTGCACGCCGGTGATGTAGCCGCTGATCTCCTCGAGCGGCAGTCCGTACAACGCCAGCGCGGCGAGCCGGCGCACCAGGCCGCGGCTGGTCTCGATGCCGCGCGCGTAGTCGCCGATGAGCGTCGCCTTGCGCGGCGTGAGCTCGGTCTCCTCGACCGCGGCGGTCGCCATCCGGTTCATTTCATCGACGATGATCCCCGCGACCTCGGCGGCCGATTCGTTCTTCGTCTGCGCGCTGGCCGTGAACGGACCGACGTCGCGGCGGAACTCGAAGCCGCTCCCGGCGCCGTAGCTGAGGCCGCGCTTGATGCGGATCTCTTCGTTCAGGCGCGCGGAGTAGCCGCCGCCGAGGACCGCGTTCGCGACCTGCGCCGCGAGGTACGACGGATCGGCGCGGCGGAGTCCGGCGCGCGCGACGTACACCGCCGCCTGCCCCGCGTCCGGCATGTCGACGACCACGACCTGCGACTTCGACGGCAACGCTTTCGCCTTCGCCATCACCGGCTTCGGCCCGGTTCCCTTCCACGTGCCGAACAACTTCTGCGCGAGCGCGAAGGCGTCCGCGGCCTTCACCTCGCCCGCCATCACCAGCACCGCGTTGTCGGGGCGGTAGTAGCGGCTGTGGAACTTCTTCACGTCGTCGCGCGTGATGCGGGCGATCGATTCCGGTGTGCCGCTGAGGTTGTGGCCGTACGGCGTTTCGCCGAAGACGACGCGCGAGACGACGAAGCGCGCGAGCGAATCAGGATCGCTGAGATCGACGTTGAGCGCGTCGATCGTCTGCTCCTTCTGCCGCTCGACTTCATCCTTCTTGAACGTCGGACGGCGCACGACGTCGGCAACGAACGCCATCGCCTCGGCGAGCTTCGGCGACATCACGTTGAGATCGACGTTCGACGCGTCGAAGCCCGCGCCGCTGGTCAGCGTCGCGCCGAGCGCCTCGACTCCCTGCGCGATCGCTTCGGCCGATTTCGTGGTCGTGCCCTTGGTCAGCAACGACGCGGTCGTGTCGGCGAGCCCACCATGACCGGCCGGATCGGCTTCGCCGCCGGTCTTGATCACCAGCCGCGCGGAGACGAGCGGCACGTTGTGCGTTTCGACGACGACGACGCGGAGTCCGTTGGCCAGCGTCTTTTCGACCGGCGTCGGGATATGCGGCTGGCGCGGGGCGGAGGGGGCGGGCGGCGTGGTCTGCTCCGCGACCTGCGCGAAAACCGAGTTGCCGGTTGCCAGTTGCCAGTTGCCGACGTTGGTAACCGGCAACCGGAAACCGGCAACGAGAAGAGCGACAGCGACAACGAAGCGCTTCACTTCGCACCTCCTTCCGCCGTGTACGTAATCGTGTACGGCTTCGATCCCGCCACGTACTGCTTCATGACGCGCTGGACGTCGGCCGGCGTCACGGATTGCAGGCGCGTGAGGTCGCTGTTGACCGCGGCCGCGTCGTGCTCGACGACGATTGCCGCGCCGAGGGCGTTGGCCTTGCCGTCGTTCGTCTCGCGCAGGCGGAGCGCGTCGGTGATGATCTGGTTCTTCGCCTTCTCCACCTCATCGGCGGACGGCGCCGCGTTCTCCAGCCGCTCGACCTCGCGCATCATCGCCTTGATCCCTTCATCGGCGGTGTGGCCGCTGGCCAGCGTGGTGATGACGTCGAAGAGGCCGAGGTCTTCGCGCAGGTCGGCGTCGGAGCCGACGTCCTGCGCGATCTTGTCGCGATAGACCATCGTGCGATACATGCGCGACGACTCGCCGCGCCCGAGGATTGCGGCGGCGACGGTGAGCGCATCGGAGTCGGCACTCGACGCGGCGGGCGCGAGCCAGGTGATGCAGACCGCGGGCAGCGGCACGCTCGGACCATGTTCGTCGAAGCGCTTCGCCGCTTCGCGCGGCGGCTCTTTCACAGTGACGCGCGGGATCGGCGTGCCGGGATTCGCGATGACGCCGAGGTACTTGTCGACCCACGCGTTGAGCTGCTGCGGATCGAAGTCGCCGGAGACGATCAGCACGGCGTTGTCGGGTCGGTAGAACGTTTTGTGGAAGGCCTGCACGTCAGAGATCGTCGAGGCATCGAGGTCTTCGATCGAGCCGATGCCGGGCCGCTTGTACGGATGCACGGCGAACGAGTCCTTGTCGATGGAGAGGTAGAAGCGGCCATACGGCGGCGCGAGGACGCGGAAGCGGTACTCCTCCTTCACCACGTCGCGCTCCGATTTGAACGTCGCATCCTCGACCGTGAGCGCGCCCATCCGCTCCCCTTCCGCCCAGAGCAGCGTCTCGAGGTAATTCGACGGCACGACCTCGTAGTAGTGCGTGAAGTCGTCCGCGGTGCCGGCGTTGTTGAAGCCGCCGACGTCCTCGGTCAGGCGGTCCATCATCTCCGCCTTCATGTGCTTCGTGCTCTTGAACATGATGTGCTCGAAGAGATGCGCGAACCCGCTCCGCCCCTCGGGATCGTTCTTCGATCCGACGCGGTACCAGACGTGGATGGCCACGGTCGGCGTGGAGTGGTCCTCGATGGCGTAGACCTCCAGACCGTTCGACAGCGTGTGATGCTTGTAGTCGATCGGAGGGATGGTCAACTGGTTGACCGTCGCCGCGGAAACGTTGAGCGCGGCGAGCAGGAAAAAGACGGCAAAGCGGTGCCTCATTCGGTTCACCTCGTTACGCCGCACATCCTCTCACGCCTCGATCAGGTCCCCGGCGATCAACGGGCGGCCCGCGAGCGATGTCACGAAACCGTAGCCGGCGATCAGGACGACGACGGCCGCGGCGATGAGCGTGAGGCCGGTGTGCCATTGCTCCGGCGGCCAGATCGACGGGGCGATCAGCAGCACGGCTTCGACGGAGTTCATCACCGCCGTGGCCAGGAAGCCGAAGCGCATCAGCACGAACAGCGTGAGCGTGATCTCGACTGCGGCAGGGAGCATGAGATTGCCTCCCGCGTTGGCGAAGGCTGCGACGTAGATCGCACCGAGGAGGAACGCGGCGAGGATGTCCTTCCGCACGATCGCACGCAGCAGGAGCAGGAGCATCAGCGGCAGCACGACGTCGAGGACCGCGCGCGTCGGGATGCTCATCAACTCCGCGAGCAGCACGTTCGAGCCGTTCAGCGCCGGCAGACCGACGCGCGACTCGACGTGCGCCATCCCCGAAAATGCGAGCGCTCCGCTGAACGCGGCGATGGCGACGGATCCGGCGAACGCACCGACGAGCAGATCGCGGCCGACCAGCGGATCGCGGACTTCTCCTGCGATCAGCCGCGTCCACGAGACGAGCGCCTGCGGACGGCGGCGGCGCATCGCCGGCTCGATCGCGAGATAGCCGAGGGCCGTCACGATCGCGTACAGCGCGGCCCAGGCCAGCGCTTCGATTCCGAGCACCGCTTCGAAGAACGACGCGACGTGATGCGCGCCGACGAGCCAGGCGGCAAAACAGGTGATCGCCGCCGCCGTGCCGAGCCGCGTCGCCGCGCGGATGTCCCCTCGCTCCAGACGGATGTTGCGCCTCGCGAGCAGCACGATGGCCACGAGCACGACCAGCACGACGAGGAAAAAGATGGTGACCGCGCGCGACGTGTGCGCCGTCACCTCCGTCCCGCGATGCCACGGCGGCATGACCTCGAAGTAGACCGGCTTTCCGCCGAGTGCCGCGCCTTCCGCGCGCCAGGAGCCCGCGCTCGTCCGCCACGTCCACGCCGCGCGCTGGTCGAACGGGCGGACGATCTTGCGCGGCGCGGCCGGGGTCAGCCTGTTGCGATCGAGGCCCGCGGCGTCGAGCAGCGGAGTCCAGTCGTACGGCGCGGACGTGACGTCATCGGGCGGCACGACCTCGAGCCTTAGCAGCCGTCCGCGCGGATCGAGGTGGAGCATCGTCATGCCGGCGGTCTTCATCGGCGGGTCGTCGTCGCTGATGTCGCCAGGCCAGCTCGCGTAGGTCTCGCTGCGGAAGAACGATCTCGATTCGAGCGGCTCCGGAGAATCGCGATAGCGGAAGACGACCTGTGCCTGATCGGCGCGATAGGCCCAGGCGCGATCCGCCGGTTTCGCGCTGTATCCGAGGCGCGCGAGCATGTCGCGCGCACGGGACGCCATCGCCTCGGGCGGCTCGGTCAGTCCCGCACGCGGCGCAAGGTCGACGCGCGACTTGCAGAAAAGCGCCAGCGCGAACGCCGCGATCGTCGCGGCGAACAGCATCAGCGCCATGCGCGGCTCGATGCCGAATCGCTCCCCCGCCGCCGCGACGAGCGCGGGCGACGGCGTCTCCCCCGCCGCGATCGCCGCCGCCAGCGGATCGCCGCCAGGCAACGCCGCGGCGACCGCGCCCACCGTCTGCGGACGCTGCGCCGGATCGGTCTGCAGACAGCGACGGATGACCCGTTCGATCACCGGATCGACGTCATTCGAGAGCCGCAACGTGTCGGCGGTCGTCGTCCGCCGCAGCTCGATCAATTCGCCGAGCGTCTTCGCCTCGAACAGCACACGTCCGGTGAAGATCTCGTACAGCAGGAGGCCGAGCGCGTAGATGTCGCTGCGCGTCGAGACCGCCGCGCCGTCGAGCTGCTCCGGCGCCATGTACGCCGGCGTACCCTCGCGCACGTTCGCCTGCGCGCTGTCGGCGAGCGCGGCGAGTCCGAAGTCGGTGATGCGTGCCACGCCCCGTTCGTCGATCATCACGTTCGCCGGCTTCAGATCGCGATGCAGCACGCCCCGATCGTGCGCGGCGGCCAGTCCGGCGCAGATCTGCCGCGCGACCTGCAGCCCTTTGTCCGGAGCGAGGCGTCCGATGCGCTGCAGCAGCGAGCCGAGGTCTTCGCCCTTCACGTACTCCATGGAGATGAAATGCTCGCCCGCCGCTTCGCCGACGTCGTACACGCGGCAGACGTTCGGATGCGAGATCTGCCGTGCGATCCGCACCTCGGCGAGCAATCGCGCCAGCCGCTGCGGATCGCCCGCCACGCGCTGCGGCAGAAACTTCAGCGCCACCGGCTGTCCGAGGAGCAGATCGTCGGCGCGATAGACCTCGCCCATCCCGCCCTGGCCGAGCATCGCCACGATGCGATAGCGGCTGCCGACGAGCGCGCCGGGGACGAAGCGGCCGTGGTCGATGTGCGCGGACGGCTTCGGGTCCTCGCCCGGATCATCCATGCGAATCGTCGTGTCGCTCATGCTTCGAGTAGGTCGGCGCTGAAGAGCCGACGTCCGCCGAGGGAGGTGAGGAAGCCGCAGACCACGATCGCGATGATCACCGCGAGCATGGAGATCAGGATGCCGGTGTGCCACGAGGCGGGCGGCCAGAGGACCGGCGCTATGCCGACCAGCGCGTCGATCAGGTTCATCACTACCAGCGCGAGGAAGCCGAAGTAGTGGAGCAGCACGAGGACCACGAGCACGTTCAGAGCGACTCCGGCGAAGGCGCTCATCTTCTCGGAAGCAGACGGAAGGAACATCACACACCACACGCCGAAGTACGCGAGCGCCGCGAGCCACTCGCGCCGGAACACGACGCGCAGGAGGATCAACAGCGCGAGCGGAAACAACGAATCGGCGATCGCGCGGATCGGAACGCTGGTGATCTCGGCGATCACCTGCCGCGTTCCGTTGAGGATGGCGATGTCGGGCAACGAGAGAACCGGAGGCACGACACCACGCAACGACGCGAAGAGAAGCGGAATCACGGACGTGGCGCTGTTGGCGGCCACGCCGCCGATCGCGCCGGCAAGGACGTCGCGGCCGACGAGCGGATCGCGCCAGTTGCCGGAAATGAGGCGCGTCCAGGTCACCACGGACAACGGCCAGCGGCGGCGGAAGAGCGGCTCGAGCGCGATGTACGCGGCCCACAACATCACGCCGATGAACGTCGACCAGGAGAGCGCTTTCACGAGCATGCCGACTTCACCGAACGTCGGCACATGGTCGGCACCGAACAGCCACGCGACCAGCAGTGACGTTCCGACGAAGACGGCGACGCGCGACGCGCCGCGGATGTCGCCCCGGCCGAGACGGATGTTGCGCCAGACGACGAATACGACCAACAGCAGCGCTGCCACGGCAAACGCGACGAGCGGGACATTGTCGCCGCCGCCGCGACCAGGCGGCGGCCGGAGCGGAGCGACGTCGAAGTAGACCGGCCGCCCTTCCACCGAGGCCGCTTCGATCCGCAGCTTGCGTTCGGGCCAGATCCACGCCACGCGGTGATCGGATGCGACGACCATTCGTTGCGGCTCGGCGGGAGTGAGCGATGCGGGATCGATTGCCGCCGCACGCAGCAGCGCGTTCCAGTCCGCCGGCGACGTCGTCTTCGCGTTGCTGTCGGGCGGCACGACGCGCAGCGAACGAAGATGACCCTGCGGATCGAGCTCCACCAATGCCTCGCCGCTGGTCCGCAGCGGAGGATCATCAGGGTTGACCATGCCGGGGAAATTGACGTGCCCGTTGTGACGGAAAAACGCCGGCGGCACGATCACCTCGGGGCTCTCGCGATACCAGTAGACGACCATCCGCCGCACGTCGCGATAGCGCCACACGCGATCGCGCGGCGCTTCCTTGTATCCGATGCTCGCCAGAAAATCGCGCGCCCGCACCGCCATCGCCTCGGGCGGTTCGTGCACGCCGGAGCGCACGAGCACATCGACTCTGTATTTGCAGAAGAGCGTCGCGGCGAGCAGCACGAGAAACACGGTTAGCGCCGCGATCGCGCGCGCCGGCTCGAGTCCGAGATGCTCGCCCGCGCCGGCGACGAGCTCCGGCGATGGCGTCTCTCCCGCCGCGAGCGCCGCGGCCAATGGATCGCCGCCCGGCAGTGATGCCGAGACGGCGGTCGCCGATTTCGGACGTTGCGCCGGATCTTCCGCGAGACAACGCTGGATCACGCGCTCCACGAGCGGATCGACGTCATTCGTCAGCCGGATCGACGTTGTCGTCGTATTGCGTCGCAGCTCGAACAGATCCGTCAGCGTCTTCGCGTCGAAGAGCATCCGCCCGCTGAAAATCTCGTACAGCACGAGGCCGAGCGAGTAGAGGTCGCTCCGCGTCGTGACCTCTTCCCCGTCGAGCTGCTCCGGCGACATGTACGCCGGCGTCCCTTCGCGTTTCTGCGCCTCGGCGCTGTCGGCGAGGACCGCGAGTCCGAAGTCGGTGATGCGCGCCGTGCCCCGCTCGTCGATCATCACGTTCGCCGGTTTCAGATCGCGATGCAGCACGCCGCGGTCGTGCGCCGCCGCGAGTCCGGCGCAGATCTGCCGCGCGATCTGCAGCCCCTTGTCCGCGCCGAATCGTCCGATGCGCTGGAGCAGCGAGCGCAGGTCTTCGCCCTGCACGTACTCCATGGAGATGAAATGCTCGCCGCCGACTTCGCCGACGTCGTACACGCGGCAGACGTTCGGGTGCGAGATCTGCCGCGCGATCCGCACCTCGGCGAGCAACCGCGCCAGCGCGCTCGGATTGCCGGCGATCCGCTTCGGCAGGAACTTCAGCGCGACCGGTTGCCCGAGGAGGAGGTCGTCGGCGCGGTAGACTTCGCCCATGCCCCCTTTGCCGAGCATCGCCACGATGCGATAGCGGCTGCCGACGAGCGCGCCGGGAACGAAACGGCCGTGATCGATTGCGGCGGACGGAGTCGAGACCGGGGGTACGTCTCCGGAGACACGAAGGGTCTCGTCGTCGTCGTCGCTCATTGCCGCGGTGGAAGTAATGCAATTGTACAATCCGGCCGTGGAATCCCTCAGCGCGGCCGGGCGTCCGATCACACGTTCACGTTTCGCCCTCATGCACGCCGGCGGCGTCGGCAACGACTTCGCCGAAGACGTCCGTCGCGGATTGAGCGCGCAATCAAAATTTCTCCTTCCGCACTATTTCTACGACCCGCTCGGTTCGGCGCTCTTCGACGCGATCTGCGAGCTGCCGGAGTACTACGTCACCCGCGCGGAGACGGAGATCCTGACGTCGCGCGCCGAGGAGATCGTGAACGCCTTCGGTACGCCGATCCGGCTCGTCGAGCTGGGGAGCGGGAGCGCGCGCAAGACGCGATTCCTGCTCGACGTGCTCACCGCGCGGCAGCCCGATCTCGAATACGTGCCGATTGACGTAGACGCCTCGATGCTCGAGAAGAGCGGCAGCGCGCTGCTGCAGGAGTACGAAGCAATGCGCGTCACCGCGATCTGCGGCGATTTCCGCGAGGCGTCGCACGCGATCCCCCGCCGCGACCGCCCGCGCACCGTCGTCCTCTTCCTCGGCTCGACGATCGGCAACCTCGATCCCGATGCCGCGGTGTCGATGCTGCGCGACCTCCGCGCCGCCCTCGCCCCCGGCGACCTCCTCTTCCTCGGCGCCGACCTGCGCAAGTCGCGCGACGTCCTCGAGCCCGCGTACGACGACCCGCTCGGCGTCACCGCCGCGTTCAATCTCAACCTGCTAGGCCGCATCAACCGCGAGCTCGGCGGGCATTTCTCCCTGTCGTCATTCGAGCATCGCGCCTTCTACAACGAGGAACAAGGCCGCATCGAAATGCACCTCGTCTCCCGCATCCCCCAAACCGTGCGCATCGACGCGCTGTCCCTCGACGTGACCTTCACCGCCGGCGAATCGATCCACACCGAGAACTCGTACAAGCACAACGACGAGTCGCTCCGCGCGCTCACGGATGCGAGCGGGTTCAAGGTGGAGCGCAAGTGGACGGACGGGCGGGGGTGGTTCGGAGATTGGTTGTGCGTGGCGGAGTGAATTGCGGCAGACTCTTACCGGTTGAAGTAAGAACCGAGGTGCGCAAATGCGAATCACGTCAAAAGGACAGGTAACGATCCCGCAGGAGATCAGAGAACAATTCGGGTTTCTACCTGATACCGAAGTGGAGTTCGTCGCGAAGAAAAACTCGGTGCAGATCGTCAAAGCTACCAATCCCCGGCGGCCGACTCGCGGTGACGCTCTCGTCCGTCGCCTTCGCGGTGCGGCAGGCGCCGGATTGTCGACGGATGAGATTCTCGCGCTAACTCGAAAGTGATCCGATGATCACGCTGGTCGACAGCAACGTAATTCTCGACCTCGTGACGGATGATCCGAATTGGTCTGATTGGTCTGCCGAGGCCTTGTCACGTGCCGCAAACCAATCGACGCTGGCGATCAACCCGCTGATCTTCGCCGAGGTATCGATCCGGTTTGAAACGATCGAGGAGTGCCGGCAGTTGCTGCAACCGGACGAGTTCGCCCATCTCGAGCTCCCCTATGAGGCTGCGTTCCTGGCCGGAAAAGCTTTCTTGTCCTACCGACGCCGCGGCGGACAGCGAACCGCACCACTCGCCGACTTCTACATCGGCGCTCACGCCGCCGTGCGAGGCCTGCGTCTTCTTACGCGCGATCCGCGTCGATACCGGACGTACTTCCCAACGGTGGCGCTGATCGCGCCGGCGTAGACAGCAGACGGTCGGTGCCGCCGGCGAATCGATCCTCACCGAGAATTCGGAGTGGCGGACTAGCGCGGAGAACTTTTCGCGAGACCGCGAAGACGGAACAGCTCCTCGCGCGTTCGTTCCAGCCAGCGAAGGCGTGCTGTCGCGTCGAGATCGAGACCGAGCAGGATCTGCCGGCGCACTGTCCCCGCGAACGTCCCGTCAAATGTCTTGTCAACAGCAGGCTGACTATGGCTGTCGCTGCTCATTCGCCTTTTTCAACTCCTGCAGTGCTGCGATGTCTTCCGTATCTCTCGGCCGGCTGGATCGCTCTTTCATCGAGATGAGATCTGGTGCTCTAGCCAACTGAGCTACCCCGGCACATTGGGATGCGGCGCGCGCGAGCCGCCCTCGGGATTGAAACCCCACTTGATGGCGATCGCCTCGATCAGCGTCGACTTGCCCGAGCCGTTCTCCAAGACCAGACAGCGGACAACGCTGTCCCATCACCGTACGCGAGAATTCAAACGCTGCATCCCGCGTTCTGTTTGCTATCATTTGCGTCCCCAATGTGCCGGGGTAGCTCAGTTGGTTAGAGCACCAGATTGTGGATCTGGGGGTCGGCGGTTCGAGCCCGCCCCTCGGTACCAAAACCCTCCTGCGGACGAACAATGAAAACTACTGCCACTGTCGAGCCCCGCGTTAGCCGTGGTCTTCGCGATCTTCTCCCCGACCAGATGCTGGCGCGGCAGACGATGATCGACAAGATCCGCGCGGTCTATGAGTCGTACGGCTTCGTCCCTCTCTCCACCCCCGCCGTCGAATACCTCGACGTCCTCTCCGGCAGCGCGGGCCAGGAGGCGCAGCAGTCGATCTTCCGCGTCTCCAATCCGGACGAGGAAGCGCTCGGCCTCCGCTTCGACCTCACCGTTCCGCTGGCGCGCGTCGTCGCGCAGTACAAAGACCTGCCGACGCCGTTCCGCCGCTACCAGGTCTCGCCGGTGTGGCGCTACGACAAGCCGGGACTCGGCCGCTTCCGCGAATTCACGCAGTTCGATCTCGATTCCGTCGGCACGGAGTCGGAGATCGCGGACACCGAGATCATCGCCGGCATGTGCGATTCGCTCTCCGCGCTCGACTGCGGCGGCTACCTCGTCCGCTTCTCCAGCCGCGCGGTGCTGAACCTCCTCCTCGATTTCGCGAACATCGAGCACGATCGGGCCACCGACGTGTTCCGCGTCCTCGACAAGCTCGACAAGATCGGGATCGAAAAGGTCCGCCTCGAGCTGATGCAGGGCTACAAAGACGAATCGGGCGATGTGATCCGCGGCCTCGGCTTGAACAAGTCGAACGTCGACCGCATCGAGGAGTTCCTCGCGGTGCAATCGGCCTCGCGCCGCGAAGTCGTCGCCCAACTGCGCGACCTCTTCAAAAGCGTCGACGCAGCGCCGGCGCAGATCGACATCATCGAGCGGATCTCGAATCACCTCTACGCCCTCGGCTACAACGACGACCGCGTCTCGCTCGACCTCTCCATCGCGCGTGGCCTCGCCTACTACACCGGTCCGGTCTTCGAAGCGATCCTCACCGAGGCGCCGACCGCGGGCTCCGTGTTCGGCGGCGGACGTTACGACGATCTCGTCATGCGCTTCCTCGGCACGCGCATCCCGGCCGTCGGCGCCTCGCTCGGCGTCGATCGGCTGCTCGCGATCCTCACCGACCTCGGCAAAGTCGACAAGCGCCGCTCGACCGCACGTGTCCTCGTCGCCAACATGGATCCCGCGCTCACCGACGATTACCTGCAAATGACCTGGGAGTTGCGCCGCCACGGCGTGCCGACGGAGCTCTACCTCGGCACCGCGAAAGGGATGGGCAAGCAGCTCAAATACGCCGACGCGTACGATGTCCCGATCGTGCTGCTCTACGGATCGAACGAGAAGCAGGAAGGGATCGTTACGCTGAAGGACATGGTGGTCGGACGCGAAAAGGCGAAAGCGGTCGGCGATCGCAAAGAATGGCTCGCCGCGCGCTCCGGTCAGATCACGGCGCCGCGCGCGGAGCTCGTCGCTGCCGTCAAGAAGCTCCTCGCGGAGATCGAATGACGCAGACGATCACACTCGACGGCACCAACCTCACGATCGAGTTGCTCGTGCGCATCGCGCGTGATCCGAGCGTTCGTGTCGAGCGCGATCCGAGCACCGACGCGGTAGTCGCCGAGAGCGAAGCGCTGATCGCGCAGGTCGTCGAGAGCTACATCAAAGCGTGGAACGCCGGCGGCGCGGTGCCGTACGACTACGGCGTCACCACGGGCTTCGGCGAGTTCAAGGACAAGCCGATCGAGCCGAAGGATCTCGAACGGCTGCAGCAGAACCTCCTGCTCTCGCATTCCGTCGGCGTCGGCGACAACGACGATGCGGACGACCTCACGAACTACTACCCCGCCGACGTCGTGCGCGGCGCGCTCGCGACGCGGCTGAACGCGTTCCTGCGCGGCCGCTCGGGCGTGCGCCGCAAGCTCGTCGACGTCGTGCAGGCGATGCTAAATCACGGCGTGATTCCGCTCGTTCCGTTGCGCGGATCCGTCGGCGCGAGCGGCGATCTCTGTCCGCTGTCGCACCTCTTCGTCTCGCTCCTCGGCGTGGGACGTTTCTACACGGCCTCCGACCGGACGTTGCGCAACGCCTCCGAGCTTCCCGCACTCCTCGGCTTCGACGCCGAGGAGATCAAACCGAAGTTCAAGGAAGGCCTCGCGCTCGTCAACGGCGCGAACTTCTCCGCGGCGATGCTCGCGCTGGCGGTACACGACGCCGAGATGATCGCCAACAGCGCCGACGGCGCGTGCGCGATGACGCTCGAGGCGATGTGCGGCTGCACGCGTGCGCTGGATGCGAAAGTCCACGCCGAACGCGGACATCCGGGCCAGATCGAGTCGGCGCAGCAGATCCGCGCCATGGTCGCGGAGAGCCGGCTCGTCGAGCGCGCCGGCGCGGTGCAGGATGCCTATTCGCTCCGCTGCGCGCCGCAGGTGCATGGCGCGACGCGCGACACGATCGTGCACGTACGCGCGATCGCCGAGCGAGAGATCAACGCCGCGACCGACAATCCGCTCTTCTTTCCCAACGATGACCAGCCGTTCGACCTGCAGTTCCGCGCGAACTGGCCCGACGGCTATCGCGGCGACCAGCGCCTCGCCTACTCCGCCGGCAACTTCCACGGCCAGCCGCTGGCGCTCGCAGCCGACTTCCTGACCATCGCCGTCGCGGAGCTGGCGAACATCTCCGAGCGCCGCACGCAGATGCTGCTCGACGGCGCGCACAATCGCGGCCTGCCGCCGAACCTCACCACGCGTCCCGGCGTGAACTCGGGACTGATGATCGCGCAGTACACCGCGGCGTCGATCGTCAGCGAGAACAAAGTGCTCTGCCACCCCGCCTCGGTCGACTCGATCCCGACCGGCGCGAACGCCGAGGATCACGTGTCGATGTCGACGCACGCGGCGCGCAAGCTGCGCAGCGTCATCGCGAACGTGCAGGCGGTCATCGCGATCGAGCTGATGGTCGCGGCGCAGGCGGTCGAGTGGCGCATCGCGTTCGACTTCACGCCGCGCAATCCGGCGCCACGACTCAGTCTCGCCGAGGCCGATGCGCAGGCGAACGAGTTCGCCTCACGCGTTCGCGGACGCGCGTCCGAGCTCGCCGCGCACCTCGGCCGCGGCACGCGCGACCTCTATCTGAGGGTGCGGCAGACGATCGAGCCGGTGTTCGACGACCGTCCGCTGAGTGACGACATCCGGCGGTTGCGCAGCGTCGTGACTGTGCTATCTTCCGCCCCTCCACACTGAATGCGGCTCGGTCCGTCGTGCGTCAGCACCAACGCACACACATGAATCGAATCGTAGGCATTCTCATCATCTTCCTCATCACGACGAGCGCGAGCGCGGGCATGGTCCGCTTCGTCCGCGCCGCCGACGGTCAGACCATCGTCATCGAGCGCGACGGCAAGCAGGTCGCGGTCACGCTCGACCGAGTCAGCGTTCCGCCGGAGGAGCAGTCCGCGGCGCGCGCGTTTCTCGAGCACGAGCTCGCGGGCTCGTGGCTGCTGATCGAGGGCGGCAACGTCTATCGCTCGCCCGACACGTTCTTCGTCAACGGTGCGATGCAGAAGCGCGGCTACGTCCGCGCGGCCAACGTGCGGGAGACCTATCTCGGCGAGGCCGATTTCGGTCCTACTGAATCGAGATCGAGATCGGAACCGAGAACGTATACACGTACGAATCGCCGTTCGTCAGCGACACATCGGCGCGGATCACCAGCTCCGGCACGTCGCCCTGCCTCGCCTGGCGGAGCTGCCGCGCGTTCGCATTGACGGTGAACGTCTGGTCGTGTCCCGGCGCGATCTCCGTGTCATAGCCGTGCTGCGCCGATTCGAGCTGAATCGGCGCGGCACCGTGCTGGTAGACCTGGATGCGCTGCACGATCACGCTCTCGTCCGAATTGTTCGACACGAGGAACTGGAAGCTGACCTGCTGCGGCATCTCGTTGCCGCGGAAATACATCATCATCGGCTGGGACGAGCCGACGAGATCGACCTGGATCGGCGCTCCCGGTCCGCCTTCGATCGTCCGCTTGTCGACGCCGGGCATGCCGCTGCTGCATGCGGCGAGGAAGAGAGCGAGCGCAATCGTCAGTCGTTTTTTCATCATCACACCGCCACCGCCGCGCGCATCACGCGCAGCACGGTCAGGATTCCGATCGGAGCGTCGTCATACTCGACGAGGTCGAGCTCCGCGCCCGGGATGAGCGAGTCGATCGCGCCACTCTCCACTTCCACCACGACGCGAGCCGATTGTCCCGGCGCGAGGAGCGGCGGACCTTCGATCATCCGGATGCGCAGCCGCGATTCCGCCGCGAGCGCGAAGGGTCTGTACGAGCCGTCGCGAGGCGAGACCGCCGCGGCACGCCCGCCGGCGTCGGATGGAAGGAGCATTGCGATGGCCTCGAGGAACGATGGCATGGGCTCTTGAGCGATTGAGCGGTTGAGCTGTTGAGGCTTTAAGGCTCAATAGCTGAAGAGCTCAACAGCTCAGTCTCATGGTACGCCGGTTACGGGCGGGTCGCGCGCTCCAGCCGCTCGAGATACTCGTACGCCTCGCGCGTCGACGTCCCGCACATCTCGGGCATGGGACGGAGGTTGTTGCAGACCTGTGGGCGGTCGGCGCGGCCGAAGATCGCGCAGAGGTTGTCGGCGGTCAGTTGCACACAGCGTACGCCGGCCGGCTTGCCCTCGGGCATGCCGGGGATCGGCGAGGAGATCGACAGGGCGACGCAACAGGCGCCGCATCCAACCCGGCAGTCCATTCGGCGCGATCAACAGCGGACCTGCGAGTTACACTCCATCAGCGTGAACATCCAGCCCCGCTCCAGCGTCGACAACCTCCTGCGCACCGTGCAGCAGCATCACGTGCAGCTCAGCCTCATGGCCGACACGAAGGCGAGCCTCCTGATCACCATCTCGTCGATCGTGCTGACGATCGCGCTGAGCCGCAGCGGCGATCCGCGTCTGCAGCCCGCGCTGCTCACCCTCGCCGCGGCCTGCCTGCTCTCGCTGCTCCTGGCCATCATCGCCGTGCTGCCGACGTTCGCCCCGCGCGGTGTGCGCAAGGGCGACCTGCCGCGCAACATCCTCTTCTTCGGTCATTTCGGGATGATGAGCGAGGCCGATTTCATCAACGAGATCACGCCGCTGCTGCAGTCGGACGAGCAGCTCTACGAAGCGGCCGTGCGCGACATCTACGGCATCGGCGCATACCTCTACCGCAAGAAGTACCGCTTCCTGCGCTTCGCCTACGTCGCGCTGCTGGCGGGCTTCGTCTTCGCCACCGCGGCGGAAGTGTGGGTCATCACGCTCGGCGGATGACGCGCAGCAGCGCGATGAGGATGATCGCGCCGACGAACGCGGTGATGATCGCGCCGATCAATCCGCCGGCGTGAATCCCGAGGACTCCGAAGAGCCAGCCGCCGAGGAGGGCGCCGATCACGCCGACGATCATGTCGCCGACGAGGCCGAAGCCGCCGCCGCGCATGAGCTGCCCCGCGAGCCAGCCCGCGATCAAACCAACGAGAAGGAACCAGATCAAGGTTGTAAGCGTCATGCCGAACTGAACTGCAAGACTGCTGCCGGGGTTGGGGTCGGATCTGGACAATTAACTTAACGCGGCGCGTTAAGTTAATTGTCCAGATCCGACCCCCTGTTTTACGCCGCTTTGGACTTCGCGGCGGCGAGCTCGTCGCGGATCACCCGGAACGCCTTCGCGTCCGTCTCCGCGGTCTCGGGGTCGAGGAAGTAGGCGCAGTCGTTGCGGAAACTCTCCCCTTCCGGGTTCTCGCCGTTCCACTCCAGCACGGCCCACTGAATCAGCGGATTGAAGATGTTGTGGTCCCAGGCGAACGCGGCGTGGCGGTTGCTGTACGCCGCCGTGTTGCGATCGGCACTTCCCTCCCGCTCCTCGCGGGTCTTGTATGCGGCGAACGCTTTCGCGTCGCGCTCGGCAGTCTTCGGGTTGACGAAATAGGCCACGTCACGGCGCGGCGGAAGAGCCTGCGGGCCGCCGAACTTCTGTCCGACGCTCGCGCACTTCACGACCAGCCAGTGAATCATCGGCCGTCCGATATGGTGATCCCATTCCAATGCGACATAGGGCATGTTCGCCTCCTGCATTGATGGAGGTTCAATGCTTATGCCGATATCCTTATTTACGGCTGAGCCGAAATATCTGCCGCGTCGTTTCCCTTTTTCCGTCCCTCGGGACAACAATCAAATGCCGCCAATTTTCGATTGCGAAGACGATCGCCGTTCGCGCCTGCTCGATGCCATGCCTGCCATCGCATGGTCGGCCTCGGCAAGCACCTTCCGGTTCACCTACGTCAATCCCGCCGCAGAGAAGCTGCTCGGGTATCCGGTCTCGCGCTGGCTGGAAGAGCCCGATTTCTGGGCCAAGCATCTCCATCCCGAGGACGGTCACGTGGCGAACCTCTGCCATAACGAGACGCTCGCCGGACGCGATCACGAGCTCGTCTATCGCATGGTCGCGGCCGACGGCAGCTCCGTCTGGCTTCGCGACTACGTGAACGTGCACAAGGTCGACGGCATCCCGGTCGAGCTCTTCGGCGTGATGGTCGACATCACCCGCGAGCGCCTGGCCGAAGCGGCCTCGAGAGAGAATCGCGAGAACTTCCGGCGCATGGTCGAGCTTTCGCCCGACTGCATCGGCGTGCACGTCGACGGCACGTACGTCTACGTCAACCAGGCGTTTGTCGACCTCCTCGGCGCGAAGAGCGAATCGGAGATCGTCGGCCGCGACGCGCTATCGTTCATCGACGAGGAGCACCGCGCCGAAGTCCGCGCGCGCCTCGACCGGCTCGCCACGGGCGTGGCCGTGCCGTACGTTCCGCTGAAGTTCCTGCGCATCGACGGCTCGTCGCTCGACGTCGAGGTCGCGGCCCTTCCGCTGCGCTACGGCAGCCGCGACGCCGACGTCGAGATCGCGCGCGACATCACGGAAAAAATGCAGGCGCGTCAGGCGCTCGAAGCGTCGGAGCAGCGCTACCGCGAGCTGGTCGAAGACGTCACCGACATCCTCTACACGCTCGACGAGGACGGCCGCTTCCTGTCGCTGAGCCGCAGCTTCGAGCGATGCACTGGCTATCGCATCGACGAGTGGATCGGCCGCCCCTTCAAGGAGCTCTTCCGCCCGCATGCGCACGCGCATGGCGAGGACGGCCGCATCTTCCGCGAGTACGAGCTCTCCTCGCCCTCCGGCGCGATCGTCACGGTCGAAGTGTCGTCGCAGCCGCGCTATGTCGACGGCGTGGCGTGCGGCACGATCGGCATGGCGCGCGACGTCACTGAGCATCGCAACATCACGCGCAAGCTCGAAGAAGCGAAGCGGATGAGCAGCCTAGGACAGGTCGCCGCGTCACTCGCGCACGAGTTCAACAACGTGCTCATGGGCATCCAGCCGTTCGTGGAGCTGATCGCACGCAACGCCTCGGCCACGCGGTCGGTGAAGGAAGCGCTCGGTCACATCACGCGCGCCATCAGCCGCGGCAAACGCGCGTCGCAGGAGATCCTCCGCTTCGCCAATCCGAAAGAGCCGCAGCTCTTCACCATCGACGTACAGACCTGGCTGCCGTCGCTCCTCGGACAGCTCACCGCTTCGCTGCCGTCGTCGATCACGCTCGGCAGCTCGATCGATCCGCGTGCGCCGTTCATCCACGGCGACGCCGGTCATCTCGAGCAGGTCATCACCAACCTCGTCTTCAACGCGCGCGACGCGATCACCGGCAACGGATCGATTCACGTCGGCGTCAGCACAACCGCGGAGCTCGTGCGGATCTCGGTCATCGATGACGGTCCCGGCATCGCGCCGGCAGTCCTCGACCACATCTTCGACCCGCTCTTCACCACGAAACGCAACGGCACCGGCCTCGGTCTCGCCATCGCGCGACGACTGGTCGAGGGACAGGGCGGCGCGCTCACCGTGGAGAATCGTCCCGGCGGCGGCTGCGCGTTTCACGTCCTCGTGCCGGCGGCGGAATTCGCGACGCCTGCGCTGAAACCGGTCTCCGTCGCGCCGCCCGGCGTGAGCCGCGTCCTCCTCGTGGAAGACGACCTGACGGTCGGCGAGGGATTGAATCAACTGCTCGCCGCGGAAGGGTACGAGACCACGTGGGTCCGTTCGGCCGGCGAAGTGTGCGAGGCCGCGCGCAGAACCCGTCCGCAGGTCGCGATCATCGACGTCAACCTCCCCGACGGCAACGGCGCCGACCTCGTGCCGCTGCTGCGCGCGGAGCATTTCGAGCTGCCGATCGTGCTGTCGACGGGACACGTCGAGCTGCACGTGAAGGACGACGAGAAGCGGATCCTGTCGCTCATGAAGCCGTACGAGCTGTCGGATCTGTTGCTGGCGATCGGGGAAGTCACGGCGGCCGCGGCGGCCTAGATCGTCTGGCCGCTGGCCGGCGGATAGTCGTCGGCGCGCACGAGCACCTCGCGCGGCTTCGATCCCTGCGACGGACCGACGACGCCATTCGCTTCCATGATCTCGATCAGGCGCGCGGCGCGGGAGTAGCCGAGCTTGAGGCGGCGCTGCAGGTACGACGCGCTGGCCTGGCCGGTCGACAGCACCACGCGCACGGCGTCGTCGTACTTCGGATCCTCGAGATACTCGATGCCGTCGACGCCGCCCTTCTCTTCCGCGATCTTCGTGATCTCCTCGAGGAACTTCGGCTCGCCCTGATTCTTCTTCACGAAGTCGACGATCTCGTTGATCTCGCGCTCGCTCACGTACGCGCCGTGAATGCGCTTGATGCGCGCCGTGCCGGGCGGGAGGAAGAGCATGTCGCCGTTGCCGAGGAGTTTCTCGGAGCCCTGCGTGTCGAGGATGGTGCGGGAGTCGATCTTCGACGCCACCTGGTAGCTGATGCGCGACGGGAAGTTCGCCTTGATCACGCCGGTGATGACGTCGACCGAGGGACGCTGCGTGGCGATGATGAGATGGATGCCGACCGCGCGCGCTTTCTGCGCGATGCGCGTCACCGAGTCCTCGACGTCTTTCGACGCCACCATCATCAGGTCGGCGAACTCGTCGATGATGATGACGATGTAGTGCATCGCCTCGGGCATCGGAGACTGCTCTTCGGGCGCCATCTTCTTCGCCCGCCGGTACGCCTCGCTGTCCTTGAGCAGCGCGTTGTACTGATCGATGTTGCGCACGCCGCACTCCGCGAGGCAGCGCTAGCGGTTCTCCATCTCGTTGACCGCCCAGATCAGCGCGTTCGAGGCGAGCTTCGGGTCGGTGACGATCGGATGGAGGAGGTGCGGGATGTCCTCGTAGATCTTCAGCTCGACCATCTTCGGATCAATCATCAGCATCCGAAGCTGGGCAGGCCTCGCCTTGTACAGCAGCGAGACGATCATCGAGTTGAGGCCGACCGACTTGCCCGCGCCGGTGGCGCCGGCGACGAGGAGATGCGGCATCTTGGCGAGGTCGGTGACGAACGCGTCGCCGTGGATGTCCTTGCCCAGGGCCAGCGTCAGCATCGACTGCGACGCGGAGAAAGTGTCGCTGTCGATGATGTCGCGCAGCGTGATCAGCTCGCGCTTCTTGTTCGGCACTTCGATGCCGACGGTCGAGGAGCCGCTGATGCGCTCGATGCGGATCGACTCCGCCTTCAGCGCGAGCGCGAGATCGTCGCCCAGGTTCACGACCTTCGCGTACTTCACGCCGGCGGACGGCTTGAACTCGAACGTGGTGACGACCGGGCCGGGGTGATACGCGGTGACTTCCCCTTCCACGGAAAACTCGCGGCAGCGGTCTTCGATGAGGTGCCCGATCTCGAGGAACTTCTTGTGCACCTCGTCGTTGATCGTGTCCTGCTTCGGCCCCGGCTGCAGGAGGTCGACGGTCGGCAGGAGGTCGTTGGCGAGGCGCGAGGCGCGGGGCGCGGGGCGCTCTTTCGGCGCACGTGCCGCGGGCCGCGGGATCTGCGGCTTAGGACGGGCGGGCGGTGCGGGGGGCGGCGGCTCGTCGTCGAGGTAAAGCGGATCTTCGAAGTCGATCGGCTCGTCGTCGATTTCGACCGGCTCCGGTTTCGTTTGCGGCGGCTTCACGTACAACGCGAACGGATCGCGCGTCTCCTGCTGCGAGAGCGCCTCCGCCGCCTTGCGCAGATCCGCTTTCGTCACCTTGCGGATCTGAAATCTGCCCGCTCCCTTCACCTCGCGCACGATCGGGCCGACGGCATTCGGCGACGGCTCTTCATTCGGCACGAGGCGCAGCGGCGCGGGCGCTTCGATCTTGTCGAGATGCTTGCGCACCAGCGCACCTTTCATCTTCTCCTTGCGCCGGCGCTCGGAAAGCCGCGCCCAGTGCAGCGCGATCAGGCGCCCGAGGTCGACGAGCGCGCGCTGCGTCGAAGCGAAAACCGCGGCGAGACTGATGCGCGTCGAGAGCAGCACGCCGATCAGCAGCATCGTGATCAGCGCGATCGACGCGCCGCCGATGTTGAGGTTCGACGTCATCGCCCGGCCGATCTCCTGCCCGAGGTATCCGCCGGACGGGATGAGCGCACCGCGGAACCAGAGCTTGCCGATCGAGACGTCGAAGAGCGGCGGCAATGTGAGGATCAGGATCACGAGGCCGATCAGCTTCGTGTGCAGGTACTCGAGATCTTTTCCGGAGAAGCGATTCCACGCGAGCGCGAGGAGCGCGCCGGGGAAGAGGAGACTGGCGAAGCCGAAGAAGCCGACGAAGAGCCAGGCGATGGTCGCGCCGTAATAGCCGATCGCGTTGGCGATGACCGTGTTCGTCGACGTAAAGAAGGCGGAGGAGTCGTTGGGGTGGTAGGTCAGAAGGGCGGCAGCAAGGCTGACTCCGATCGCCCCGATGACGATTCCGATCAGCTCCCCGCCTCGGCGGCTCTTCGCGAATTGCAGAAGCTCCGTCACACGCCCATCCCTTCCAGCGAAAGAGCTTAGCATGAAATCAGACAGCGGACAGCAGCCAGCGGACAGCCGGTCTTGTCGTTCTCCCGCTGTCCGCTGTCCGTCGTCCGCTGTCCTTCTACGTACAATCGGGGCCATGAAGAGCTCATTCGTCGCCCTCGCCCTTCTCCTCTCTCCCCTTCTCTTCGCGCAGCAATCGCTCGACGTGAAGTACGTCCGCGACAGCGCGGAGTACGCGACCTCGACGCGCCAGGTCTATCGACTAGCCACCAGCTCCGCGCTGGAGCGCGCGACGAAACGGCCGCGCGGATCGTGGGGCGTCGTGCTCGACGTCGACGAAACGACGCTCGACAACTCCGTCTATCAGCTCGATCGCAGCGCGTACGAGCTGCAGTACGAACCGGTGTCGTGGGGCTCGTGGATTCTGCGCGCCGAGGCGGGCAGCGTGCCGGGCGTGAAGGAGTTTCTCGACGCCGTGCGCAAGGCGGGCGGACGCGTGGCGTTCATCACCGATCGCTCGACGGAGTGGAGCTATCCCGACGGCACGAAGGTCGACTCGGTGAAGCCGACGCGCGACAACCTCGCGCGCAACGGACTCTGGAGCGACGACGATCGCCTCTGCCTCAAGAGCAGCAAGGAAGACACGAAGGCGGTGCGGCGGAAATCGGTCGCCACCGGCGACGGCACCTGCTCGTGGACGGGGATGAAGATCGAAGTCGTCGCCTTCATCGGCGATCAGATGGGCGACTTCCCGCAAAACGGCGAAACGTTCACCGGCGCGGGCACCGACGCCGAATTCGGCAGGACGTTTTTCATCCTGCCGAATCCGATGTACGGCGGTTGGGTGACCGGCGTGACGCGCGTGTTCGGCTCGTTCAAGTGATCACTGCGTGATCGTCATCGCCGCGTCGTCGACGAGGAACGACGTCTGGTTCCCGTTGTCGTTCACGACTTCGAAGTACACGCGCACGCTGCGTCCGCGATACGCCGAGACGTCGAATGACTTCTGCGCATAGCAGCAGGATGCGCTGAGATTCGAGAGCGACGTGAGCTGCGTGAGCAGATTGTTCGACGTGTCGCGGAGCTGCACCTTGAACGTGTCGTACGCGGTGGTGGTCGTCGTCTCCGCGGTCGTAACACGCAGGTAGAACGTGAGCCGCGCGGTCGTCGCGCTCGAGGGGATCGTCACGGTCTGATACATCCAGTCGGTGTGCGCCGTCGCCCAGCCGCCGAGCCATGCGTACCACGAGCCGGCGTGCGGCGCGTATGACGTGGACGTCGTGATGTCGCCCGATGAGGCGGCGGCCCAGCTCACGTTGCCCGATTCGAAGCCGGCATTGGCGAAGAGCTGCGTGGTGCTCCCCGTCGAGCCGATCACGAGGTTGCGGTACTTCGGCCAGTTCCAGCCCGAGCCCGGATCCTGGTGCGTCTGGTTCGGGAAGTTGACATGCCCTTTGACGCTGTAGAGGCTCTTGTCGCTGATCACCGCGTTCCAGCCGAGCGAGCCGTCGTAGACCTTCGTCTTATCGAGTCCGTTCGAGGTGCAGATGTCGCGCGTGAGCAACGCCGAGGCGTTGTACATCGCGTCGGTGAACCAGGTCGACGGCGCGCTCATGTAGCCCTCGTGCTCGATGCCGACGGTGTAGCCGTTCTCGCTGCCGACATGCCACGCCTTGTCCTTCTCCAGCACCATCTCGGTGATCTGGCCGTCGGACGAACGGACGACGTAGTGCGCGCTCACCTGCGCGGAACAGTTCTGAAACCACGAGATGGTCCCGGCATACGACCCCTCGGCCGTATGAATGGTCACGTGCGTGACGGTCATCGTGCGGCCGAGCGTGTAGTTGCAGCTCGCCGCCGGATTCCAGAGCGCCGGCGCGTAGTCGCTCGACTCGCTGGCGATGCGTCCCGACTGCACCGTGACCATCGGCGCGGAGAGGATCTGCAGCCGTTGCCTGCCGTAGATCTTTTCCAGATCGACGTCGTGCGCGCGGACGTTGTAGTCGTCGCTCTCACGTCCGGTGCGCAGGCTGTTGAAAACGTCATACGTGTAGATGCGCGCGACGTCGTCCTGCGGGATGCCGCTCAGTTTCTCCACCGCCACTTCCCAATCCTCGAGCGACGCCGCGCCGCGTCCGAGGATCGCGAGCAATGCCGCGGTCCCGCGGATGTTCAGCTCCGGATCGGTCTTCAACTCCTCCGGCGTACGCCCGATCATCGCCGCGGCATCGCGCAACGAGTGACCGAACCAGTCGTCGTCGCGGAGTCCCATCACGCCGAACGCCGGCGGCATCGCGCCTTCCTCCACTTCGATCGCGGGGACGTGATTCGTCCAGCGCGATTCGACGAAGGCGATCGAGCGGAGCAGGTCGGCCGGAACGCCGAACTCCTCCCCCGCCCGCGCAAACATCCGATCCAACTGCTGCGCATCGCGGGAGAGGTTCGGATCGACCGCTTCGATCCCGCGCGCGAATGCCGAGATGCTCAGAAAGGAGAAGAGAATCGCCAGCAGTGCTTTTTTCATGAAGTGCGGAAGAGGGCAAACCGGCTGCCGCACGTTGAGCACGTAGATACAAGGAGTTACGGGAGAGGGCGTGGGTCAACGGGTAAACGTTGACCCACGCGGAGGGTCAAATTTGGAAACCGTCAGGTGACGGTGATGTCGGTCGCCTTTGACGTTCCGGCGGCGTCCTTGACCGTGATGGAAAGCTGGTCGCCGGGTTTCAGAGGCGTCGTCACCGAGGCGGTCAGTTGCTTCTCGCTCTGCTTCGTCACCGTCAATTCGGTCGCACCGTTGAACGCTTTCGCCGCAGGCGTGAAGCGATCACCGTCGATCGTGATTTCCATGCTTCCTGCTTTCGCCGTCACAGCGGTGACCTCCGGCGCCCCTGATGTCGTCGTCGATGCGGTCGTCGTCGACGCTGTGGTCGTCGTGGTCGTGGTAGTCGATGGAGTCTCGACCGCGTCACCGCCGCGCTGGGGCGTGGTCAGAATTGTGTTGAAGACTTCCTTCAGCTTCTCCGCCGCCTGCTGAATGAACATGCCGACCAGTGCGGCAATACCGGCGAAGCCGAAAGGACTGGTATCGGCCACCGTCGTCGTCGAAGAGAACAGACCGCCGCGCAGGACAAGGTAGAAAACGACCGCCATCATCGAGCCGACGATCGGCACGACGATGTACATCGGCAGCCAGCTCCAGAGGAGCGAGCGGTGGCCGATGTAGTAGAACAGAGAGCGAAGCGCATAGATCAGCGCGCCCAGGAAACCGCAGATCATGACGATGAGGAGAAGTCGCGTCTCGCTCCAGAGAAGATGCCACCCATTCACGCCGGTCAGATTGAATGGAAACGGCACCCAGACATAAATGCACGACGGGTCATCCTTCGACTGAACTGCTTTGTCGGATTTGTAGTAGATCCCTCTCATCAAGTCGGCGCGCGTGTAGCAGTCGCACTCTTCCTTGTACTCCGGGCTCTGGCACAACTGAGCCAGTCCGCCGGTCGCGCCGGTGGAGCCCGAAGCGCCGGTGGAGCCGGTAGCGCCGGTGGTGGCGGTCGAAGCCCTGGCGCCAGAGCTGTCCGTCACTCCGGAGGCCGCCGTGGCACCTGTAGCGGCATCCGCACCGGACGCCGGACTTGGTGTCGCTTTCGCCGCGCCATCGGTTTTCGTCGTCACTTTCGACGTATCTGTCGTCTCGGTAACCGGCGGCGGAGTTCCGGCCGGTGTCGGATGCGGCCAGAGCGAGGTGAGGACGCCGAGACAAACAAACGAGATGAAAACGAGCCACAACAGGGAAATGATGATCGCCCACGTGGGAACCGTTTTCGCGCCGGGACCTTTGCCCATGTCTGCGCTATCGGCCATGACGAGCCTCCTGTGCTGCCCTCTACTGACGGACCGTTGGGGGGATTTCACAAATCGTAACACGGCCGAATGCTGCATTCATGTATGGCAGAATGTATGGCATGAAGCCGCGGAAAAAGACGACGATCTATCTGCCCGACGAGCTGAAGCACCACCTCGAGCGCGTAGCCCGTCACGAGAACCGTCCCGAGGCGGACATCATCCGCGAGGCGCTGCAGACGGCGATGGCCGAACGCGACTATCCCGAGCCGCGGATTCCGCTCGTTTCGTACGGTCTCGGAGCACCGGACATCGCCGAGCGCGCCGACGAACTGTTGAACGGATTCGGCCGTTGATCCTCGTCGACACGAGCGGACTCCTTGCCGCGCTCTTCCCCGATCAGAACCATCACGAGGAGTGTGCCCGCGCACTGCGCGAGGCGAAGCCTCCGCGCATCCTTTCGCCGTTCGTGCTCGCGGAGGTCGATTCCCTCATCCTCAGGTACGCCGGAGTGGAAGCCCAGGCCGCGCTGATCGACGAGGTCGCGCGAGGCGTGTATGACGTCGAGAAGTTCAGCCGCCGCGACTATGCCGGGATCGTACGACTGCTCCACAGGCACGCCGACCTGAAAATCGGGCTCGCGGACGCGTCGATCATCATGCTCGCCGACCGTCACGACACGAAAGACGTCCTGACGCTCGACTTGCGTCACTTCCGGGCGATCCGGCCAATCACGAAGAAGAACTTCCGGATCCTGCCGTTCGATTCGGAGCCGTTGCCTAGAACAGCGCCGGTTCCTGATAAGTCCCGAACACGTCGCGTAACGCGTCGCTGATCTCGCCCACCGTCGCATACGCCTTCACCGCGTCGACGAGCGGCGGCATCGTGTTGGCGTTCGGATCGGAAGCCGCGTTGCGCAGCGCCTGGAGCGTCTGCTCGACGCGTTGTGCGTCGCGCGTGCGGCGGATGCGGTTCAGGTTCTCGAACTGCTCGCCGGTGACCGACTCGTCGATGTAGAGGATGTCGTACGGATCTTCCTGCTCCATCTTGAAGGCGTTCACGCCGACCACCACCTTCTCGCCGCTGTCGACGGAGCGCTGGAACTGATACGACGCGTCCCAGATCTCGCGCTGCGGGAAGCCGGCCTCGATCGCTTCGACCATGCCGCCGAACTGGTCGATCTTCTCGATGTAGTCGAAGCAGCCCTTCTCCATCCGGTTGGTCAGCTCCTCGACGTAGTACGAGCCGCCGAGCGGGTCGACCGTGTTGATGACCCCGGACTCGTGGGCGATGATCTGCTGCGTCCGCAGCGCGATGCGCGCGGCCTGCTCGGTCGGCAGGGCCAGCGTCTCATCGAGTGAGTTGGTGTGTAGCGACTGCGTGCCGCCGAGGACCGCGGCGAGGCCCTGGATGGCGACGCGCACGATGTTGTTGTAGGGCTGCTGCGCCGTCAGCGAACAGCCGGCGGTCTGCGTGTGGAAGCGGAGCATCCAGGAGCGCGGATCCTTCGCGCCGTAGCGGTCGCGCATCACCTTCGCCCAGACGCGGCGCGCCGCGCGGAACTTCGCCACCTCTTCGAACAGGTCGTTGTGCGAATTGAAGAAGAAGGAGAGGCGCGGCGCGAAGTCGTCGATGTCGAGACCGGCGCGGACGCCGTACTCGACGTACTCCATGCCGTCGCGCAGGGTGAACGCCAGCTCCTGCAGCGCCGTCGATCCCGCCTCGCGGATGTGATAGCCGCTGATGGAGATCGTGTTGTACTTCGGCACGTTCTCCGCGCAGAACTTGAAGATGTCGGTGATCAGCCGCATGGAGGGACGCGGCGGGAAGATGTACTCCTTCTGCGCGATGTACTCCTTGAGGATGTCGTTCTGCAGCGTGCCGCCGATCTTCTTCCAGTCGGCTCCCTGCTTGTCGGCGACCGCGAGGTACATCGCCAGGAGGATCGGCGCGGTCGAGTTGATGGTCATCGAGACCGTCACTTCCTCGAGGTCGATCCCTTCGAACAGCGTCTCCATGTCGGCCAGCGAATCGACGGCGACGCCGCACTTGCCGACTTCGCCCGCGCTGTAGTGATGATCGGAGTCGTAGCCGTAGAGCGTCGGCAGATGGAACGCGGTCGAGAGGCCGGTCTGGCCGTGCGACAGGAGGTACTTGAAGCGCTCGTTCGTCTGCTTCGCCGTGCCGAAGCCGGCGAACTGACGCATGGTCCAGAGGCGGCCGCGATAGCCGCCGGGGTGGATGCCGCGCGTGTAGGGAAACTCACCGGGGTAGGTGATCTCGTGGAAGTCCTGGTCCGCGATCGAGAGCGGCGTGGCGAGCGGATTGGTCTCCATCCCGCTGACGGTCGTGAAGTCCTTCTTCCAGGGCGCTGCCTTCGCCGCCTTGCTCCGCCACTTGTCGTCGGTGCCGCGCACCTCAGCGAGCGCGTCCTTCGAGAAGAGCGGGAGCTGCTGCTCCTGCGCTGCCGGGACGACCGGCGGCATGGGGGCGACTCGGGTCTTGAAATCGAGATCGTTTCGGCTCATGGGATGGATGATACAGCGTGCAACGCGTCGGGTCAGAGGACCCGACCTACGTAAAACGCGGCGCCCGCTTCCCCAGAAACGCTCTCAACCCTTCCTGCGGCTCGCCTGCTGCGAACAGCCGTGCAAATTCCGCGCGCTCCAGCGCGTCCCCTCCGCGGTGCCGCATCAGCATGGCGGCGGAGTCGAGCGCGAGCTCGCTGCGCGCGCCGATCCATTCGAGAGGATCGTAGCCAACGGGCACGACGGCATCGCAGAGCCCTTCGGTCAACGCCCTCTGCGCGTCGAGCTCGGTCAAGCCGCCGAGCCAGAGCGCATACGCGCGGTCGCCGATGCGCCACGCCGCCCCCGCCCACGCCGCGGGCGTATCGAGCACGAGCGTCGCGCCGTCGCACAGCACCGACCAGCCCGCGAACAGCGCGGCCGCGGCGGCCGAGCCGCGCAGTTCCCCCTCGCCGACGGTTACGACGAGGTCGCGCCGCGCGAGCAATTCGTCGAGCTCACGCGGCGTGCACTGCGCAATCGGAACGATGAGCGTCATCGCAGGACCGACAGCACCGGTTCGAAGAGCCCGCGCTCGAGCAGACGCTCGATCTCGCGTTGATCGAGCCACGCTCCTTTGCAGACCAGACACTGATCGACGCTGGTTCCCTGCAGCTCGATGGTCTGCAGGTCCATTCCGCACTTCGGACACTTCATGAAGTGCAGCATCTTCAGCTTCGTCCGCTCGTCGGTCAGCATCATCTCGGTCCGCTCGCGCGCCCTCTTCCGCCGGACTTCCAGCTCCTGCCGCTCAAAATATTCTTCCACCCTGGTCATGCGGCAAGAGTGCGGCGCGGCGCCGGGATCACGCAGTGCGCGCTGTCACGTCTGACGTGGTCAGGGCGCCGTGCGCCGCCGCTTCGGTGCGGGCGGCGCCTTGCCCGCATCGTAAATGATCGCGGCTCCGGGCGCGGGCGCAGGAAGGAACGGCGGCGCATCGTTCACCTGCTGGAGAAAGAACCACTCCACTCCCTCCGCAACGGCGTCGCCGATGACAGGGACGTCGACGCTCTTCCGCGTCTCCCCCGGCGCGAACTGGAGGTTGAAGGTCTGGGGAACGTAGTCGACGCCGGCGACCGCCGTCCCATCGACCGTCGTCAACGTCACGAACGTCCACGCGGCGCTCGCTGCCGGCAGCGTGACGTCGAACCGCGCCTGGCCGAGGCCCGACAGCGGCTCCTCGACGATCGTGTTGATGACGCGAATCCGGCCCGCCCGCGTGGAGGGACCGGGGATGAAGAGATGGTTGCGATCGATGCGCACGAAGTCCGGCGCGCTGAAGTCGACGCTGACGTCGGCGTCCGGATCGGCGTCGAGACAGCCGCGCGCGTGACTGCCGCCGCGATCGATGTGGAGATCGATCGTCCTGTTGCTTCGCTGCGAATCGGTCGCCACGACGTGCGCGCCGTCCGGCAGCGGCATGAGCGAGTCGATCGTCACGCAGCGCTTGCCGGCACCGACGCGAAGCGGGTCGGCGCCGACGATGACGAGCGGTCCGTCGTCATTGGCGATCACGATCGTCTCGACCGTGTTCGAGTGCGTGACGCCATCGACGGAAAACCGGAAGTCCAACGCGATCGTCTCGTTGGCCTCGGCCGCGCGATCGCCGTGCAGCTTCAGCGTGATGGTCTTCATCCGTTCGCCCGGCTCGAAGTGGAGATGTCCGGGAGGCAGATCGAAGTCGACGCCGGCGGTCGCGGTACTGTTCGACGTCACCGAGTAATCGAGCTCGATCGCATTCGAGCGAGGCTCGATCACCATGACGTTGATCGGAACGCTTCTCACCTCGTCGTCACCCTCGACGACCGGCGACGGCAGGATCAGAAACGGATCGTGCGTCGTGGTCGAGCCGGACAGGTGGTCCTGCAGGAGGACGCCGTTGAGGACGTCGGTGAAGCGGATCTCGTGCGGACCGCCGAATCCTTCCGCCCCAATCACCGCGCCCGCGTCGCCGACCTGCGTCACGTCGCGTACTTCGACGATCTCCCCCAACGGCGTGAGTCCGACGAGCTCCCAGGCCACGCTCGTCGGTGTTCCGTTGCCGCCGGTCCGCTGGAGGACGACGCGCGCCGGACCACCGCCGGCGCTGACGACCGGAACGCCGTCGTCATTGCGCAGGGTCGCGGTCACGGAGAACGGCAGCGAGAGTGTCTGCCCGTCGATCCTGTCGATGACGAGCGTGAAGGTCTCATCCGCTTCCGGCTTGCGGTCTCCGATGACCGGAATGGCGACGTACTTGAACCGTTCCAGCGGGGCAATCGTCAGCGTGCCGCTCTTCGCGATGTAGTCGTCGCCCGCCACAGCGCTGCCGTTCTCGGTGTGATAGCCGAGAGTGAGCGGCTGGTCCGACGCGTAGAGGCGGCGGATCAGGAACGCCGCGGCCGAGGGCTCGTCACCCTCCGGCTGGTCGGCACGCACCACGTTGATCAGAGGCTCATCGCGGGTGACGATCAGACTGAGCAACGAGGGGAGGATCGGCACAGCGGGCGTCGAGCTCGTGAGCGTGAAGTCGAAGGTGCACTGGAAGAAGAGGTTCTGACAGGCGCGGTCGCTGACCGGAATGGTCACTACTTTCGCCGCTTCTCCCTTTGCAAACGTCACGACGCCGGATGCAGCGGTGTAGTCCAAGCCCGCTTTCGCCGTCCGGTCGACCGTTCTGTAACTGACCGCAAGCGGAGCATCGAGGTCGCCGCTGCGGACGATCTCGAGCGCCGCGACCGAAGCTGGCCGGACGAACGGCATGCCGCGAATCGCGACGGCAGGCGTCGCCGGCGGCGTGGCGGCGACGGGCGCGGAGAGCTCCGACGTGTTGCCGTCGGCATCCGCGGCCGTCGCGGCGATCAGCGCGACCGGCTCGCTCTGCGGCGCGACCGGGAGGCTGCATGCGAAATGTCCCGCGGCGTCGGTGGTCACGCGGACGACGCCGGCCGGCGACCAGAGATCGGCGAGGCTCGAAGGCGTGGTGTGGGTATAGAAGTCGAGATCGTAGGTCCCGGGCGGAGCGTCGATCGCGCCGGTGACTTTCGTGCCGTCGAATGAGGCGAGGAGCGGCGCGTTCTGCCTGCGATTCGGCCCGCCGTCGGAATCGCCCGGGTCGTTGGGCGTCGCGCCGTCGGCACCGAGATCGATCGGCAATCCCGCGGACGGGTAGAGCGTATTGCCGGTGATCCGGTTCTTCTCTCCCGATTCGACCGCGATGTCCGGTCCGTCAAGACCTCCGACGCTGTTCAGGGCGATCGTGTTGCCGCCGGCGCCGCCGGTGATCAGGACCGGCGCCTTTCCGTAATGGGTGCCGAACGTGTCGGCATCAACGACGTCGATCGCGGAGCTCTCCAGCCGGTTGCCGGCAGACGCTGCTCCTCGGATGACGACCGCACCGCCGGCGTCGTCGCGGATCGTCGAGGTGACGGTCACGCTGCCGCCGGTCTCGTCGAGCAGCAGGCCGATGCCGCCGTTCCCCGTGACCGTCGCGCTGGTGATCTTCGAGCCGCTGCCGCCCGCGATCAGCGCGATCCCGTGGCCTCCGTTGCGCGTGATGGTGGAGGCGACGAGATTGAGCGTGGCGCCGTCGGAGACGCGCACGCCGTCGCCGTGACTGGTGGTGACGGTCACGTCGTTCATCGCCAGGCTGCCGCCCGCGATCCGGATCCCCTCCTCGCCGCTTTGATCGACGGTCATCGTCTTCAGCGCGACGCCGGAACGGATCGCCGAGATGCCCGCCCCTTTCGCCGCGCGGATCGCGAATTTAGACAGCGTGACGCCGGTGGAGTCGGTGATGGGCATCGAGGCAAAGACCGTCGGCGTCGTCGGAAAGCTGATCGTGGCGTTCGTCGCGCGCGCGATGGTGATGCCGCCGGCGGCGTTCGGCGCGGTGATGATGCCGGTGCCGTTGCCGAACACCGTCCCGATCCGCACGTCCTGGATGATCGTGTCGGCAGCATCGTCGATCTCGATTCCGTACCCGCCGTTGGCCACGAACTCTCCGCTGGTCAGAAACGGGCCCTTGATCAGCTCCGTCCCTTTCGCCCCGCCGCCGATCAGGAGACCGTCTCCCTTGTTCAGCGCGTCGTGGACGTTGCCGATCTTCGTGCCGCTGCCTCCCCGCACTTCGATGCCGTGGCGGCCATTGCCGAAGATCTCGACGAACAGGCCGTCGCCGATGTGCACGTTCGACGCGCCGTCGATGAGGATGCCGTCGCCGCCGTTCCCTTTGATCGTCGCGGTCTCGTCGATGCCGATCCACGCCTCGTCGACCGAGTCTCCCTTGCCGCGGAGGACGATCCCGTTGCCGCTGAAACCGAGGACCACCACGCCGTTGATGAAGACGTTGTCGGCGTTGGCGACGATGCCGTCGACGCCCGCGCCCAGCTTGCTGCCGTCCAGCCGGAGCAGCCGCGACTCACCGAAAAACCCGAAAAAGCCGCTGTCCGTCATCGGCGGCAGCGGCGACTTGAGGTCCACGGTGATCGGAATGAACCAACTGATGGTGTCGGAGCCCGGATTCTTGTTCGCGTCGAGAATCGCCTGACGCAGGCTTCCGGCGCCGGAATCGTTTCCGTTGCTGACCGCGTAGCCGGTACAGAACGCCACGCCCGGCCAGGCCGCAAGAATGACGTAGAGAAGGAAGCGCCGGGGAGAGGTCACTCAGCCATTCATGATCTCATGAAGTGCGGACGAGGCTTTCTCCAGCGCCTCGTTCAACCGGTCCGCGTCCTTGCCGCCTGCCTGCGCGAGATCGGGCTTGCCGCCCCCCTTCCCGCCCACGATCGGAGCGAGGTGCGCGATCAGCTTGTTCGCGGGGATGCGGTCGACGAGGTCCTTCGTCACGGCGGTCAGCAGCGTGACCTTACCGTCGGTGGCGCTGCCGAGGACGACGACGCCGCTCTTGAGCTTCGAGCGGAACGTGTCGGCGAGGTTGCGGAGATCGCCGCCGCTGACGTCGTCGACGCGTTTGGCGAGGAGCTTGATGCCGTTGACGTCGATGGCTTCGTCGGCGACGACGGGCGAGGCGCCCGTCGCTCCACCAGAGGCTAGCTTCATCTTGAGCTGCTTGATCTCTTTTTCGAGCGACTTCTGTTTCTCGAGGAGTTGGGCCTGCGTTTCCTGCGCGCTGAGCTCGAATTTGCGGAAGTGCTCGAGGGCTCCGCGGCCGGTGAGTGCTTCCATGCGGCGGACGCCTGCGGCGATGGAGCGATCGCTGAGGATCTTGAACAGGCCGATGTCGCCGGTGCGGTTCACGTGGCAGCCGCCGCAGAACTCGCGCGAGTACTCGCCGGCGGAGACGACGCGCACATGCTCCCCGTACTTCTCGCCGAACATCGACACGGCCCCCGTCCTCTTCGCCTCGGCGATCGGCATGACCTGCTTCGTCACCTCGAGGTTCTCGCGGATGCGCGTGTTGACCTCGTCCTCGATCGTCCGCAACTGCTCGTCGGTGAGCGGCTGGTTCCACGTGTAGTCGAAGCGGAGGCGGTCGGGCGCGACGAGGGAGCCGGCCTGCTGCACGGTCGCGCCGAGGATGTCCTTCAGCGCCTTGTGGAGAAGATGCGTCGCCGTGTGATTCGCGGTCGTGTCGAGGCGCTGTGGCACCGGGACCGTCGCGCGGACCGATGCGCCGAGGTTGAGATGTCCTTCGTCGACGCGAACGCGCGACACGGTCAGATCGCCGGCCGGCTTCTGCGTGTCGAGCACCGTTCCGCGGCCGCTGTCCCAGACGATGAACCCGCTGTCGCCGATCTGGCCGCCCGACTCCGCGTAGAACGGCGTCGGCGTGAGCACGACCTCGCCTTCCGAACCGTGCTGCAGCGCGTCGCGCTCCTCGCCGGCGATGACGATCGCTTTCACCGAGGAGGGAACGTCAACATATTGATCATATCCGACGAACTCGACCGGGCCGGTCTTCTCCGCGATGCGCGCGAACGTCCCGGCGTCGGTCGACGACTTGAACTTCGACGACGCCTTCGCCTTCGTGCGCGCGTCGCCCATCATCGTCTCGAACCCTTCGCGGTCGAGCGTGACGCCCTCTTCCTCGGCTAATTCGGCGATCAGATCGATCGGAATGCCGAACGTGTCGTACAGGCGGAAGACCTCTTCGCCTGAGATCGTCCGCTCGCCGCGCGCGCGGATCTCGTCGAGCACTCCGCCGACGCGCTCCATCCCGGTCGACAGCGTGCGCGAGAAGCGCTCTTCTTCCGACGCCAGCGTCAGCAGCACCGCCTCGCGGCGCTCGACGAGCTCGGGGTACGCGCCTTCCATCGACTCGACGACGGAGTCGACGAGGTTCGACAGCAGCACCGGCTGCGGGAGCTTGCGGCCGAAGCGGATGCCGCGGCGGATGATGCGGCGCAGCACGTAGCCGCGTCCTTCGTTCGACGGAATCACGCCGTCGGTGATGAGGAACGTCGCGGCGCGCGCGTGATCGCAGAGGACGCGCACCGCCGTGTCCAGCTCGCTGTCCATGTTGCGCGTGTACTTGTGGCCGCCGATCTTCTCGATCGTCGCCATCAGCGGCGCGAAGACGTCGATGTCGTAATTCGTCGACGCTCCCTGCAGCACGCTGGTGACGCGCTCCAGTCCCATCCCGGTGTCGACCGACGGCGCGGGAAGCGGCGTGAGGACGCCGTCGGCGCTGCGGTCGTACTGCATGAAAACGAGGTTCCAGATCTCCATCGTGTCGTCGCCCTCGCCGTTCACCAGCGCCGCGACGTTCTTCGACATGTTGGTTCCGCGGAAGTAGTGGATCTCGGAGCAGGGGCCGCACGGACCGGTGTCGCCCATCGACCAGAAGTTGTCCTTCTTGCCGAAGCGGAGCACGCGGTCGGGACGCGCGCCGACTTTCACCCAGAGCTTCTCCGCTTCTTCATCCGCGGGGACGTTCTCATCGCCTTCGAAGACGCTGAACCAGAGACGTTCCGGATCGAGCTTCCAGACGTCGACGACGAGCTCCCACGCGAACCTGATCGCGTCTTCCTTGAAGTAATCGCCGAACGAGAAATTGCCGAGCATCTCGAAGAACGTGTGATGGCGCGCGGTGCGGCCGACGTTCTCCAGGTCGTTGTGCTTGCCGCCGGCGCGGACGCATTTCTGCGACGTCGTGGCGCGGTTGTAGTCACGCTGCTCGCGCCCGAGGAATGCGTCCTTGAACTGGTTCATCCCGGCATTCGTGAAGAGGAGCGTCGGATCGCCCGCCGGGACGAGCGAGGAGCTGGCCACTTCGCGGTGGCCGTTCTTCACGAAGTAGTCGAGGAATTGCTTGCGGATTTCACTGGTGGTCAACAACCTTGAGCTCCTTGATTGTGCTGTGGACGAGCGCGGCATCGTAACCTTGATTCAACAGCCACGCCGTCAATTTGTTTCGCCCTTCATCGGTGTCGAGAAAGTCCTCTCCGTGACGCCGTACGAGCATGCGCATCCGCTTCGCGCACGCCGCCCGGAGGCCTTCCAATTCTTTCTCCGGATCGAGGTTCGCGCGGATCGCGCGCTCGGCCGATTCTCCGTCGACACCTGCGGCGCGCAACGCCCCCTTGATCCTCCCCCGCCCCACCCTCTTCAGCGCTTTCGTCCTGACGAACGCCTCGGCGAACCGGTCGTCGTCGAGCCATTTCTCCGCGCGAAGGCGCGCGATCGTCGTGTCGATGACGTCCTTCTCGAAGCGCTTCGAGGCGAGCTTGCGGCGCAGCTCCGCCTCGCTGTTCCAGCGGTAGTTGAGGATGCGCAGCGCGGCAATGTGGCAGCGTTCGAGCTCGTCGTCGGTCACGAGACCAGTTTAAGTTAAGGGTCAGGTCCTTAACTTAACTCCGCCCGAATGCGGTCGATCTGCCTCTTGTAATCAGCATCGATTGCATACATCTCCTTCGAACTCTGCCTCATCTTCGACGCGGCGCCCTCGGTGGCCGCCATCCATTCCGCGATCTGCCGGAGCGTGAGTCCGGCGTCGTCGACGGCGAGATGCGTCAGCGCCTTCCGAGCCGGCCCGCGTGACTTCTCTTTGAGATCGTCGGCCGTGACCTCGAACGTGCTCGCAACCACTTCAACGAGAACATCGAGCCCGCAACGCGCATGCTCGAAACTTCGCTCCTTTCCGTGCACGAGCGACTGCATCCGATCGCAGAACTCCTCGCTGCCGAGATAGATCTGGCCGACAGTCTTCTCCCATGGGTTGTACGACGCACCTCGGGCATCGCTGACGAACCGGCGATAGGCCTCGCACGCCTCGGCGCGATTGCGTCCGAACTGCTCAAGCGTCCAGTCGACCTCCAGCCAATTCGGGATGCGTGCGAGACCGGCCGTCGCACGGTAGTTGCTCCATGCGTACTCGCCCGTGAATTTCACGATTCCGGCGCGGACGGGATTCAGCACGATGTAGCGAAGCAGCTCGAGCAGATGTCCTTCGCGCTCGACCAGGATGCCCTTGAACCGGCCCTGGAAGAGATGACCGACACGCTCGTAACGTTCGTTGAAATACTGGGCGTAGATCTGATTCAGCCACTTCACGCCGCGCGAGAGCCCGACCTCGGGTGTCTCGATCAGCAGGTGAAAGTGGTTCGACATGAGCACCCACGCGTGCAGACGCCAGAGGCGGTGGCGTACCACGTGAGCAAGTAGAGAGAGAAAGCGGCGGCGGTCGTCGTCATCACGATAGATGTCACGACGTTCATTGCCGCGGCTGGTGATGTGCCAGATGGCACCTGGAAATTCAAAACGTAGTGGTCGAGTCAAGCAGAGGAAGAGAGCGACGAGGAGGGAACCGGGAGCGCTGAGCGCACTCAGGTGGAGGGGCGGAAACGCTACCACAAATCGCGTAGCGCGAGCGTTAAGTTAAGGACCTGACCCTTAACTTAAAGCGCGCGGCGGCGTGGGAGGGGGGTGACCTCGACCTCGAGGGTGTCCGACAACGCGCCCGACGTCGCCGTGATCGTCGCGTGGCCCGGTTTCCCGGCGGTCACGCGCACGACGCCGGGCGCGGCGGCGGACGAGCCGACGAGTGCGACCGACGGGTCGGACGACACGAGCTCGACGTGCAGCGGAACGGTTGCACTCAGCGGGGTCGAGCCGATCTCGCCGGTCATGAGGCGCATCGACTTCGGCGCGAACCAGAGCGCCGGCGTGACCGGGATCTCTACGTCGTCGTTCGTGATCGTACAGAGCGCCGTTCCCTTCTTCACCGTGACCGGTCCGAGCACCGGATCGGTCGTTAGGGTGAAGGTCTTGTCCGAGCCCGGCGCGGTGTTGCCGATGATGTCGACCTTGCACGTGGTGCTCGTCTGACCCGGCTCGATGACCGCGGTGTTGCCGGCGACCTGGAAATCGATGCCGCCCTTCGCGGTGCCGTCGTGCGGCAGGCACCAGGCGTAGACGCGATCCGTCGCCGGCCTGGAGAGACGAATCGTGAACGTGACCGGATGGAGTCCGTTCCCCTCCGGCACAGTGAGATCGTCGATCGTGAACTCCGCGCCCGATTCGTCCTCGATCACGCGGATATTCGACACGGTCACCGGACCCGCATCCATTACCGCCGCGCCGTCGCTCACGACGCCGATCGAGTGATCGGAATCGCCGGTGAACACGCTGTCGTCCTGCACGCGGTGCACGATGCTCTTCGTCGTCTCGCCCGCGGCGAACGACACCTTCGTCATCAGCGGCTCGAGATTGCGCACGAACTCGCTGCCGTTCGGGAAGGTGTTGTAGTCGAGCGTGAACGCGCGCGACGTGTCGCCGCTCCGCTGCAGCGTCACCGTCACCGTGCCGCCGGTCTCCGACACCTCGTAATTCGACTTCGTGAAGCGGACATACGCCGGCGGATCGGCGCAGACATACGCGGAGCCGTGGATCGACCCCGTTCCGCCGTTGTTTTTGATGTCGACGTTGATCACGAAGCTGCCGGCGATCGGAAAGACGTGATCGACATTCCCGTTGCCGGTCACCGACTGCTTCGGCGTGCCGTCGCCGAAGTCCCACGTCAGCGTGTCGCACGCGTCAATCGTGTACGGCGGCGGACATGGCCCCGGATAGAACGGGATGTAGCAGCTCCCGCTGCGCGGCGTGACCGAGAAGTGGATCGGCTTCCCCTGCAGGCACGGGCTGGCCGAGTTACAGGCGGGCGCGTGAAAGTCGACGGTGTAGCTCGACGGCGGATATTGCGCTGAGCAGTCGGCGAACGTGCGGATGGCGAGGAGAAGAGAAGCGAGAAAAAACGCGCGCCGCATACCGGTCATACGGATGCGGCGCGCGGAATGTCGGTTACAAAGTGTTGCTGAAATCGAACGGCGATTCGTCGGAGAACGGATCGTTCTGATCGCCCGAGACGGTGAGCTTCGACTCCATCTCTTCCTTCGAGATGTCGGACGTCGACTGGATGCCCTGCAGCTTGAGGCGGAACTCGTCGGGATTCGACGCGCGGCGGAGCGCTTCGTCGAGCGTGATCAGGCCGTTCTTGTAAAGCGTGTAGAGCGATTGATCGAAGGTCTGCATGCCGTACTGCGACGTGCCCTGCGAAATCGCGTCCTTGATCATCTTCGTCTTTTCTTTGTTCTCGATGCAGTCCCGGATGTAGCCGGTGGAGATCAGGATCTCCGCGGCCGGCACGCGCCCGAGGCCGTCGGCGCGCGGCAGAAGTCGCAGCGAGACGACCGCCTTGAGCACCGCCGCGAGCTGCAGGCGGATCTGCTTCTGCTGATGCGGCGGGAACACCGAGATGATGCGGTTGATGGTCTCGGTGGCGTCCATCGTGTGCAGTGTCGACAGCACGAGGTGGCCCGTCTCCGCGGCGGTGAGCGCGGTCTCGATCGTCTCGTAGTCGCGCATTTCGCCGACGAGAATCACGTCGGGGTCCTGACGGAGCGCGCTGCGCAGCGCCTGTGAGAACGACTTCGTGTCGACCTCGATCTCGCGCTGGTTGACGATCGATTTCTTGTCGCGGTGGAGGAACTCGATCGGGTCCTCGACCGTCATGATGTGCTCCGTGCGGTGCGTGTTGATGTAGTCGATCATCGCGGCGAGCGTGGTCGACTTGCCCGAACCGGTCGTCCCCGTGCAGAGAATCAGTCCGCGCCGCTCCTCGGCGATCTTCTCCAGGACCACCGGCAGCATCAGCTCGCGGATGGAGAGGATCTTCACCGGAATGACGCGAAGGACCATGCCGACCGTGCCGCGCTGCTGGAAGATGTTGCAGCGGAAGCGTCCGAGGCCGGGGACCGAGTAGGCGATGTCGATCTCGTAGTTGTTCTTGAATTTTTCCTTCTGCCGGGACGACATGATCGAGAAGGCCATGGCGATCGTGTCTTCCTGCATCAGACGCTTGAGCTCGACCAGCGGGAGGAGCTCGCCGTCGACGCGGATGACGGGATGCGAGCCGACCTTGATGTGAAGGTCGGAGGCGCGCCGTTCAGCGGCAATTTTCAGGAGATCGTTGATGTGCACGGGGTCACCTCAAATTTGGGAAACTTCATTGTAACGCCATCAATTGTGGCAGATAGAGATGTGGGTGCATGACAGTTTGCCGCCGCGCACGCGGCAGTAATCGATCGCCACGTCGCCCATGACGTGGGCGAAGCGGAACGGGCTGGAGCCCGTTTCGAAGCCGTCGAGGGACGTGAACTTGTCGTCATCGAACCGCCCCAGCGGGGTGTCGGGCTTGCCGACGGCGATGGCGCAACGGAGAAAGTCCTTGCGGATCACGCGGCAGTAGTCGGTGTTCTTGTCGCCGTTGACGTCGGCGAACACGCGCGCGTCGCCCCAGCCGGAGTCGAAACTCGCGGGGGAGAGAAACCCGCCGTCGTTGAAGCCCTTCTTGTCCCTGACCGCGCAGGAGAGTCGCCCGTCGTACTTGCGGCAGTAGTCGGCCTTGCCGTCGCCGTTGACGTCGACCCAGGCACGCGGTTCGTCACCGGCGCGGAACCCCTCGCGGCTCTGCACCACCCCGTCGGCGATTTTCTGGCCGTCGGATTTGGCGCATTGCAGGACGTCCTTGCCGACGAACCGGCAATATCCACCCTTGCCGTCACCGTCGAGGTCATTGACGTACAACTGCGGTTTGTTGCTGTAGCCCATGTTGAAACCGAATTCCGACTCGAGGGAACCGTTCCAGCCGGTGTTCGTGGCCAGAAGACAGCGGAGCCTGGATTCGTTGAACCGGCAGAAGTCGGCGAGGCCGTCGCCGTTGATGTCGATCAGCGCGCGCGGCTGGCTGCTCTGACCGTAGAACCATTCCGGAGTGCGGAAGCGAGGGTCTTCCTGGAAGGTGCCGCTGACACTGCCCGGCGTGCCGGTCGAGATCGCGCAGCTCAGGACATCTTTGTCCACCCAGCGGCAGTAGTCCGCGGCGCCGTCGCCGTTCACGTCCGCGAAAAGCTGCGGCTTGTTGCTATAACCGGCTTTGAACCGCTCGCCGGTCTTGAACTGGCCGTCCACGAACGACGTCGCCTGCGCGATCGCGCAGCTCAATACGCCGTTGTCGACGAAACGGCAGTAATCCGCTTTGCCGTCGCCGTTCACGTCCGCGAAAAGCTGCGGCTTGTCGCCGGCCTTGAAGTCCGCCGCGGACTCGAGGTCGCACTTGAGCTGACACTGCGGCGCCTCGGGGCCGGTGATCGCCGTGCGCTGCGAGTATTTCCAGAGCGGATCCCAATACTGGTCCTTGACCGTCGCCACGGCGCTGGAATCGTCGACGATGTAGCCATACTCCTGCAGCCACGCCGGATAAACGTTGTCCGAGCCGATGTAGAACGCCTTGCCGTCGATCATCCAGAACTTCGAGTGATTGGCGAAGGTCTTGCCGCTCGCCGGCCAGTGGTTGTCGTCCTTGTCGTCATTGAAACGAAGCGTGGCGAGGTGGAGGTTCTTGCACACCTTGTCGACCAACGCTTCGCCCGTCGGGGCGTTGGGACGGGTGCTCGTGACCTGCACGATCTTCCGGGCGACGGTGATGGGCACGACGTTCGAGTAGTCGTTGGCGCCCGCGACCGCCTTGTAGTTCGACAACACGATGTAGACGTTGACGTCTTTGATCAGCGCGTCGCCGAGCCGGTTGAGCGTCTCGTCCGGCCACCAGATGCGGCTTCCTACCGGAAGCGTCAGCCCGATGTCCTGCTGCGCGAGATAGATGTTCTTTTCCGCCCCCTTGATCGCTTCGTTGCGCGCGAAATCGCTCGCGTATTTTTCGCACCCCTCGATGCTGATCCCCTCCGCGTAGTTGCCCACGCCGAGCACGTACACCGCGCCCGTGCCGGGCGTGTCTTGAATCCCCGGATGCGGAAGCAGGCAGCTCCGTCCTCGCCGGATGGTCGCCGTCGCGTCATACGACGCCGCGCGACCGGTACACGCGCTGACCCAGATCGGACTGAGGAAACGCTGCGCGGCCGCCGCGGCAGGACCGTCGACGCGCATGTTGAGGTCATGCAGGAGGTTCGTCGTCAGGTAGTCGGCGGTCCAGAGATTCTGTCCGCCGACGATCGCCATGTTGCTCGCCGCCGCGATCTTCGCGTGATTCCAATGCCCCGCCGGATCGGGGGGCCCGAGACGGTATCCGAGAACGGTCAGGCGGAGTTTCGAGCCCGGGACGTGCTCGGCGTCTTTGACGAGCGCTTCGCGCAGTTGGGGCTCGTTCACCTCGACGCGAATGCCCGGAGGGATGCCGATCAGCACGCGCACGAGCGAAGGTTTCCCGCTCTCCGCGATCTTCTCCAGCGCTCGCCGTAACGCGCCGAGGAAACGATGGTCGGGCGCGGAGAGCGTGGAAACGTCGACGACCGTTCCGCCGCGGCTGACGACGTCGTAGAACTCGTCGAGCCCGCGGTCCGCCGAGCCGGTGCAGACCGATTTCCCTTTCGCCGCGTGCAGCGCTACGCACGCTCCGGCGCTGCACGGCGCGGTCGCGGAGCAATACGGCAGCTCGAGCACCGTGTCGCACGTCGCGGAATTCGTGCAGGGCGCAATGGTGACGACGTCCTTCGAAAGCTTCCCCCAGATGTTCGGCGTCTGGAAAAGCCAGCCGTCCGGAAGGGTGTTGCCGGGCGTGCGCGCATACGCCGTGCCGTCTCCTTTCGAATCCCTCGCTTTGAGCGAGTTGAAGAGCGATTCCGTCATCGGGGTCTGGGCGGAGGCGGAGCTCGCCAGAAATAGCAGTAAAAACGTAATTCTGTATTTCATGAGGCCGCTACTTTACTAGAATGCCCAGCTCATGACCTCGCTCCAGTACGTCCTCAAAACCCCTTCCGGCGCGGACGATTCGACCGAATTGCCGCTCGTGATCGTCCTCCACGGCCGCGGCGCCGACGCGAATGACCTCGCCGACCTCGCGCCGTACCTCGGGCCGAATTTCCGATTCGTCCTGCCGAACGCGCCGAAGCCGTTCGAGCCGATGCCCGGCTATTCGTTCGGCTTCACCTGGTTCGACGGCTGGCCGGCGGAGCGCAAGTCGATCGTCGCATCACGCGAGCTGCTGCTGCAGTTCCTCGACGAGATGGTCGCGAAGTACCCGACGCCATCCGGCAAGGTGATCCTCTGCGGCTTTTCGCAGGGCGGGATGATGTCGATCGACGTCGGCTTCCGCACCACGGTCGAGCTCGCCGGCATCGTGGTCATGAGCGGCGCGCTGTACGAGGAAGAATTGCCGCCGTTCGACAAGCAGATTCCGGTGCTGATCGTCCACGGGATCGCGGACGAGATGATCCCCGTCCTCGCCGCCCACCGCACCCGCCGCGTGCTCGAAGATCACGGCGTCGACGTCGACTATCACGACTACCCGATGGGGCATCAGGTGAGCGAAGAATCGATGAGCGCGGTTGCGGATTTCATGGCCCGCCGATTGCTCTAATCGCGGCAGGATGAAAGCCCTCGCAGCCGCAGTCATCTCGCTCCTTCTCCCGATCGCCGCCGAGGCCACGCTCGCACGCGCGGCGACGTTCGACGACAAGGTCGAAAACGCCGCCGCGATCATCCTCGGCAAGTGCACGAATCAGCGCTCCGACTGGGACAGCGACCATCGCTGGATCCTCACCTACTCGACGTTCAAGGTGGAGAAGGCGATGAAGGGGTCGATGCAGCCGGAGGTCACGGTCGTGACGCCGGGCGGCGCGGTCGACGGCATCCATCAGGACACGATCGGCATGCCGGTGTTCCGCCAGGGCGCGGACAACGTGCTCTTCATCCGCAACACCGCCGCCGGTCCGACCGTGCTCTATTTCGAGCAGGGCGCATACGACGTGGTCCGCGATCCGAAGGGCGACCGCATCGTGCAGCCAGTTGCCAGTGACACCGTTCACATCGACACGCAGCGCGGCATGGCCGTCGGCCCCGAGGGTCCGCGCGCGCTTTCGCAGTTCGAGAGTGAAGTGAACTCGTCGCTGCGGCGCACCGCCGCGCAGCGCATGGAGCTGGTCCGCCCGAAGGTGAAGAAGCAGGCGTCGCTCAGCGACATCCTGCAGCGCAACCGGCTGCTCGTGGTGCTCGCCGCGTTCGGACTGTTCCTCTCGGCCGGGCAACTGTTCCGCCGGTAGTTCATGGCCAATCCGCAGGCCGCACTCGAACGCGCCCTCGACGAAAAGAATCTCGTCCTCCTCTATCAGCCGATCCATGACATGAAGACCGGCGCGGTGACCGCCGCCGAGGCGCTGCTGCGCCAGCGGCGTGAATCGGGCGAGATCCGCGAGGCGGGGATCATCACCGCCGCCGCGGAGGACGGGCCGGAGCTCTTCCAGCTCGACTCGTGGGTCGTGCAGGCCGCCTGTCGCGACGCCGCGAAATGGGACAACGTCCGCCTGAACGTCAATCTCTCGCCGCGCGAATTTCAGGAAGGCGATCTGCTCGAACGACTGCCGACGCTGCTCGATCCGCACAACCTCAACCTCGAGATCACGGAGACGAGCTACATCGACGATCCCGAGGAGACGGTGCACATCCTCGACGAGTTGAAGCAGCTCGGCATCCGGCTCTGGCTCGACGACTTCGGCACCGGACACTCATCGCTCGAGCACCTCCGGCATTTCCCGCTGTACGGCCTGAAGATCGCGGCGCAGTTCATCGCCGGATGCATCACCGACCGGCGCTGCCACACGATCACGAAGTCGGTGATCGCGCTGGCGCACGAGCTCGGACTCGAGGTGATCGCCGAGGGGGTGGAGCATCGCGATCAGCTCGAGTTCCTGCGCGATCAGGGATGCGAGGGAGTGCAGGGATTCCTGCTCAGCAAGCCGATGGAGCTCGACGACTTCCTACGATTTCTTCGGAACTAGCGGGCAGTAGCCGTCGCGCCGCCGCTCGAGGTCATCGCGCACGTTGCGCTTGAACTGCTCCTCGCCGTCGCGCAGTTGTTCTTTGATGTAACTGGCGATGTCGACGATCTCGGTGTTCATCCGCACCTTCACGAACAGCCGCACCATCGTGTGCTCCGGGATCTGCACGTGATGCAGTCCGCCGCTGTACGCGAGGAGCATCCGCCCTTCGCCGACCGCCTGCAGGATGTCGGCGATGCCGCCGCGGACGGTCATCGGATTCCCATTCGAATCGAGGCCGTTCGCGCGCTTCATCCGCCCCTCGGGTGCAATCACGATCATCGAATGCGGATCGATGCGGTTCAGCACCTCGAACCAGGTGTGGTCGCGCTCGCGGGTGATGGCGATGACGTGATGCGCAACGAATTTGAAGATCAGTCCGACGAGCGGACGGCCCGTCGTTTTGTCCGCTGCCGGCACGACGCCGTGCGCGGCGAGACGCCAGATGAACGAGTTCGGCACGCCGCCTAGGAAGACCGGCTCGAACAGCGAGGTGTGATTCAGGAAGGCGACGACGCGGATATGTTTCCACGGCTTCGGCGGGACCTCGCCCACCCACCGCATCTCGTGCCGGTAGAACACCTTGCTCAGGTATTTGAGGACGACCAGCAGCGTAAAAACGGAGACGCTTCGCAGGAAACCCACGGCGCGAGAGGGTAACGTTAATCCGGACGGATTGCCAGAAAGCGCTTCGCGAAGGCCGGCCCTTTTCCCTCGTCCTCGTGCTTGAAAAAGATGAACGCCCGCTCCCACGGCGTGGCGGCGATCCGGCGGCGCCAGGCCTCGAGGTCGGCGTCCGCATATTCAGTCCGGCGGAGGCGGAGATAGCCCCACGAGGCCGACGGCACGATCAGGCGATCGGCGTCGGTGACTTCGTCGGTGTCGGAGAGACACATCGCGGCGTCGCGGTCGCGGAGGATCGACGTCACCTCGTCGTCGACCCACGATTCGTGGCGGAACTCGAACGCGACCGGCTGATCCTTAGGCAGGATGGCGATGAAGTTGCGCAGCTTCTCGGTGTCCTTGCGCTGGAACGGCGGGAGCTGGAAGAGCACCGGTCCGAGCTTCGGTCCCATCGCTTCCGCGGTCTCGAAGAGATAGTGGATGTCGTCGTTGCAGTCGATCAGCTTCTTCTGATGCGTGATCCGCTGCGGAGCCTTGAGCACGAACGTGAAGCCGTCCGGCACCTCGGACGCCCACTTCGTCATCATCGCCGCGTTGGGCATCCGGTAGAAGCTGTTGTTGATCTCGACGGTCGGGAAGTGCTCCGCGTAGAACGACAGCATCTTCGCCGCGGGAAGGTCGGCGGGATAGAACGTCCCCTTCCACTCTTTGTAGCTGTAGCCGCTCGTGCCGACGAAGAGGTTCATCGGCGTAGTGTACTCACACCCCTACGAGCCCGTTCCTCACCCCGTATCGGTACAACCCGATGTTGTCGGTCACGCCGAGCTTGCGCATCAGCCGGGCGCGATGCGTCGTGACGGTCTTGACGCTGATGTCGAGCACGGCGGCGATCTCTTTCAGGCGCTTCCCATCGAGCATCATCATCATCACCTCGCGCTCGCGCGGCGAGAGGCGGTCGTGTGCGGAGTCGGGAGGAGTGGGCGATCCGCCTTCGAGCTCGCCGAGGATCGCGAGGATCTTTCCCTTCCGGCGATCGAGCTCTTCAGGAGAGAGTTCCGGAGTAATGGATTCGACTGCATTCCTTAGTTGCGTCCACATATCAGAGCGTAGGGTAACCCCGTATGCCCTGAAATGTACTTACTTGGACGTTTCGTGATCGCAAACACCGCCGACGCCCTGCATGACCCTGTTGCAGCGCTGATCGGTCGCGAGGTTGCGTCGGCTGCATTCGTCCAGCGTCCATTGCGCGCGCTTGAGGAACTCCGTGCGCGACGGGATGGAGGCGCAATAGTCGTGCGTGTTCGCCGCCGATTTCATACAACCGTCGAGGAAGAGCCGGATCTTGATCTCGCACGGCAGGCCGCCGCACTCCTGCACCTGCCGCAGCCCTTCGTCGATGCAGGCGGCCACTTCCTTGCCGCTGCCGAACGCTTCCCCCTCGGCCTGCGCGTTCTTCGCCTGCTGCATCAACTGCGCTTTGTTGTTCGTCCACCAGCGATAACCGATCACGCCGGCGGCGACGACGACGAGCAGGCCGATCAACATGATGATGAGGATGATGCGCAACCAGAGCGGCATGAATCGATGATAATCCGGCGCCGTGGGCGATGTGTCGGAGTTCTCGTTTGCCACGCGGATGTTCCTAAAAGCCTACCCCTGGCGGCGCATCGATCCGGTCCCCTGCGCGCCGCTGCGTAAGCCGCTCGCCGAGTCGCGCATCGCGCTCGTCACGACTGCCGGTTTTCATCTCCCCGATCAAACTCCGTTCGATTGCGACAAGCGCGGCGGCGATACGAGCTATCGCATCATCCCGAATGACGCCGACGTCTCCACGCTGCTCGAAGCACATCGCAGCGAGACGTTCGATCACGCCGGCGTGCAGGCCGATCCGAACCTCGCCTTCCCGCTCGATCGCCTGCGCGAGATGGGACTGCCGCTCGCGCCGCGACACCTTTCATTCATGGGCTCGATCACCGCGCCGGGACGCCTCATCGCGGAGAGCGCCCCCGAGGCGGCGCAACTGCTCGTCGATGACGGCGTCGACGTCGCGCTCCTAGTCCCCGTCTGACCGATGTGCAACCAGGCGGTCAGTCTGATCGCCGCGGAGCTCGAACGGCGCGGCATCACGACGGTGTGCGTGATCCTCCTGCGCGAGATCGCGGAGAAGGTCCGCCCGCCCCGCGCCCTCTTCGTCCCCTTCCCCCACGGCTTCCCCCTCGGCGCGCCGAACGACCCCGCGCTGCAGCGGCGCGTGATCGAAGCCGCGCTCGCGTTGCTCGAACGCGTGGATGTCCCCGCCTACGGCAGCTTCACCGTCGCGTAGCCGGTCGCGCTCGACGTCTGGTCGAGCACCGCCACCGCGATGTCCACCGTCGTCTTCTGCATCGTCATGTTGATCTTGACGTTGAGGTTGCGCTGGTCCTGCATCGAATCGGCGAGGAAGCGCAGCGGATACTCGATCTTCGAGACCTTCGACGCCGATCCGTCCTTGCGCTTGAAGCCGGCGAAGATCGTGAACTTGCCGATGACGTCCTTCCCGTCCGGCACGAACGTGAGCGCCGCGATCGGGATGGTGATCGCGACCGGCACGGTGATCTCGTCGGCGCTCTTCGGCGTCGGGGTGCCGGCGCTGATCGTGATGCCGAGGTCGTTCTTCTGTACGCCGGCAAAGAGGTTGGCGGCGAGCGTGTCGCCGATCTCCGTCGGCGTCGCCTTCTGCACGAACGACTCACGGTAGCGGACCACGACGCCAGGCTTCTTCACCTTCACCTCGACCTTGCGCAGCATGTCGTTCGCCGGCGAGTCGGCGCGGTAGCCGAGGGAGTAGTACATCGTGAGGTCGGAGGCGATGCGGTCGAAGCCGCCCGCGAAATCGTTCGAGCCGGTGACCGCGAGGCCGCCGGTCGCGGCGGCGAGCTCCTGCAGCGATTGATCGGAGAACTTCCCCGGTACCGCCTGCTGCCGCACGGTCGACCCGCGGTCCGACGCGTCGGAGGTATTGATCCCCGAGCTCACGCCGCCGGCGGAGATGGCGTAGAGCGTGATCCCCGCGGCGTTCGCGGTCGACGTCACGGTCTGGAAAAGCGGCTCGTCGTTGTAGCGCATGACCTCCGCACGCGGGTTCTGAAAATTGCCCCGCTCGAACTGGTCCTTGATCGAGTCGAGGTACTCGAACAGTTGCCGCGCCGGCTGCGTCGAAAAAGATTCGGTGACCAGGATCAGCGCCTTCCTCCCCTGCACGCCGCGGAACGCGAGCATGAGCGTGTTCAACGCCTCGGCTTTCTGTTTCGTGTCGAGCATGACGGAGTCGGCGTACTGCCGCACGGCCGCGAGCGCGCGGTCGTACGGCGGCTTCTCGTCGACGCGGACGATGTTCGACGGACTGCCGGGCCGCGTGCTCCCCGGCTCCGGTTCCGGCGCCGGCGCGAGTCCGCCGGTCTTAACCGTCGACGACGACTGGTAGTCGCCCGGCATCTGCCGCAGCTCGTTTTCGACCCGCTCGCGCTCCGCGCGCAGCATCGTGCCGAGGCCCGTCGTCGCCATCATCGATTGCAGCGTGGCGAGGACGCGCGCGCGATCGGTGGTCAGCGCGAGGTTCTCCTTCAGTCCCGGATTCCACGAGACGACGATCGCCTCGTCGTTCATGCGCATCGTCGATTCGATGAACGCCTTCATCGCGTTGAGCACGCGATCGCGGTTGAACGGCTGCAGTGACGTGTTGTCGACGAAGACGATGAGGTGGCGCCGCTCGCTCTGTGTGGGCAGCGCTCCGGCCGCGCGCTCGTTCACTTCCAGAAAGTTCGAGACCTCTTTCCGCTTCCCGTTCTCGAAGAGCTCGAAGTCGTCTCTGGTCAGACCTGTGACCGGTTTGCCACTTCGATCGGTCACGACCGCGTCAACGTTAATAACGCGGATTTCCAGCGTCTCCCCGTATGAGCGCTGCGGCTGCTGCGCGGCAACCGGAAACGCGACGAGAAAGGCCAGCAATGCTGCAACGATCTGCCGAACGAGCATACGATCATCCTCGGATGAGAAGAGCGTTGTTGATCGCCGTTCTTACCGTCGCGGCTCTTCCGCTCGCGGCCGGAACGGTGATGGACCTCGATTGCCATTCCGAATCCACGTCGCCCTACTCGTTCACCGCACGCGTCAGCATCGACGGCCCCAACGCGCGCTTCGACGTCATCGAGGGAAAGCATCCGGTCTTCAATCCGAAGATCACCGTCATCTCGCGCGACGAGGGCGAGACGCTGATCATCGTCGATCACAAACAGAAGACCTACTTCATCCGCAAGTCGCACGCGATGTCGGGTCCGATCTCCACGTGGAAAGCCCCGGGCGGGATCGACGAATCGAAAGTGACGTTTGACGTCGAGCGCGGCGAGGAGCAGGAAACGATCGCCGGCCGCTCCGCCCGCAAGTACCGCGTGCAGGCGGAATACGACATCGGGATGAAGCTCGAGGGCGAGAAGCTGAGCGCGCACGTGAAGTCGGAGGCGACGTTCTGGACGATCGAAACGCGCAACGACGCGATGCCGTTCGGACTGGAGTTCGCGTTCAAGAGCGGCTTCGACTCGCTCGATCACAAGGTCGAGCGCCGCCTGCCGCGCATCGGCATTCCGCTGAAGCAGAGCGTGTCGGTGACGCGCACGATCGCCGGCGGCTCGCCGATCACCGAGCGCTTCGACGCGACCGCGACGAAGGTGTCGGAGGAGAAGCTCGACTTCGCGATCTTTCAACCGCCGATGGGGTATCAGTTCAGGGAGCCGACGTTCGGATTCGAGTAGTTGGCAGTTGTTCGTTGGCAGTTGGCAGCAGTCCTCTTGCGAACCGCCCACTGCCAACGGCCCACTCATTTCTGATGCTTCGCGCAGAAGTACGTCGTCCGTCCCGCCACCACCGCCCGTCTGATCGTGCCGCCGCACTTCGGACAGAGGTCCCCTTCATCTCGCGGCAGTTTTCGATTCGGCTTGCGCACGATCTTGCGCATCGCGGTGAAGATCGCACCGACGTCGGCATCGCTGAGCTTCGTGCGCTTCGGATGAATGCCGGTCACGAAGAGCGTCTCGTCGACGTACAGGTTGCCGAGGCCCGCGACGAGGCCCTGCGACATCAGCATCGCTTTGATCGCGCCGCGGCGCTTCGCGATCAGCTCGCGGAAGTCGGCGAGGCGAAACTTCGGATCGAGCGGATCGCGCCCGAGGCGATGCGCGGCGATGAATTCGTCGGGATCGTCGATGAGGTCGACGACGCCGAAGAGACGCATGTCCTCGAACGCGAGATGCGAGCCGTCGGTGAAGTCGAAGACGACACGCGCGAAGCGCGGCTCCTTCGCCGTGTCGCGATAGAAGGCGAGGTCGCCGGTCATCCCGAAATGCAGGTGCAGGACAGGCGCCCCCGCCTGTCCCGTAAGAACGAAGAGGTGCTTCCCATGCCGTCGCACCCGCGTGAACGCCCGCCCTCGCAACCTGCGCGCGAAGGGCTCCTTGCGGATCTCGCCGAGGATCCGCTCGTCGCGCACGTCGACGCGGGCGATCTTTCGCCGCAGCGCGTGCCGCGCGATGTATTGACCGTACTCTTCGACCTCAGGAAGTTCAGGCACAGGCGCATGCTACTCTTCGCCGCGTGAGCGGTCTCCGGCGGAAGGGCAGCGTTGTTCTCCTCGCGATCTTCTTCTTCTCCGGCATCAGCGCCCTGCTCTACCAGATCGTCTGGCTGAAATACCTCGGACTGATCTTCGGCAACACGGTCTACGCCGCCGCGACGCTGATCGCGGTCTTCCTCGGCGGCCTCGGCATCGGCGCGTTCCTCTTCAGCCGATCGTTCGTGGCCAAACGTCCGCTCGTCGTCTACGCATGCGTCGAAGCGCTCATCGGCGCGATCGGCGCGTTCTCGCCGAACGGTTTCGAGCTGCTCAATCGCGCGTACATCGCGGTCTTCCCGTCGGTGCACGGCAGCCCCGTGTCGATGACGCTGATCCGCGTCGCGCTCGCGGGACTCTTCCTCCTGCCGCCGACGATCCTGATGGGCGGGACATTGCCCTTGCTGGTCCGCTGGTTCACCGGCGAACAGGAAGGGAGCGGGATCGCGGTGTCGGCGCTGTATGCGGTGAACACGCTCGGCGCGACCGCGGGCGTGGCGCTCGCGGGGTTCGTGTTGATTCCGCGCGTGGGATTGCTGGCGACGATCTTCGTGGCGGTGGTGTTGAATTTTGTGTTGGCGCTTTCGGCGGCAGGGGTGCCCTCACCCGGCCTCCGGCCACCCTCTCCCGCTGCGGCGGGAGAGGGGCAATATTGGCCGATCCTCATTGCCTCGGGGTTGATGGGCCTCGCGTCGATCGCCGACGAAGTCTTCTGGTCCCGCATCCTCGTCCTCCACCTCGGCAGCAGCGTGTACGCCTACTCCCTGATGCTCTTCGCGTTTCTCGTCGGCATCGGCATCGGCTCCGCGCTCGTGGAGCGCGTGGTCGAGCGGATCGACGTCATCAGAACGCTCGGCATCGTCGAGATCGCGCTCGCGGTCTCGCTCGCGCTGCAGGTTCATCTCTTCGCGCACTTCTCCGACTTCCTCGGCATCCTGCTGAAACCGTTCTCCGCCGCGGGTGTGACCTCGCCGTTTCCGACGCTCCTCACCGGCGTCGTGATCGCGCTGATCGTCCCCACCGCGCTGATGGGTGCCGCGTTTCCGCTGACGGTCCGCCTCTACGAGATGAGCGCGAGCAAGGGCGAGGCGCGCGCGGTCGGGCAGGTCTATCTCGCGAACACCATCGGCAGCATCACCGGCTCGATGCTCGCCGGATTCCTCCTCATCCGCCTGCTCGGCTCACAGAACGGACTCTTTCTGATGTGCTGCATCAACCTCGCGCTCGGCGCGTGGTTCCTGCGCAAGCGGCGCTGGATCGCGATGGCGGCCGTGATCATCATCGGCGCGATCGTCACGGCGAAACCGAACGCGGTCATCCTCTCCGCCGGCATCTTCTCCGACGCGAAAGAGCCGATCCTCCTGTTCCGCGAAGATGTCACCGCGACCGTCACGCTGCGCCAGCTCCGTCCCGACTACCTCTCGCTCGAGCTCAACGGCGTGAACGTCGCCGGCACCTCGGGGGAGCTGATCGGCACGCAGAAGCTGCAGGGACACATCCCGCTGCTCATTCATCCCAATCCGAAACGCGTGCTGCACATCGGCTTCGGCAGCGGCGGCACGGCGTGGGCGGTGTCGCGGCATCCGGTCGACAACATCACGATCGCGGAGATCTCCCCCGAGGTGCTCGAGGTCTCGAACGCGCGCCTCGGCGTCGTCAATCACGGCGTGCTGCGCGATCCGCGCGTCCACGCGGAGATCAACGACGGCCGCAACTACGTCCTCGCCACGCCGGAGAAATTCGACGTCATCCTCTCCGACTCCATTCATCCGCGCTACGCCGGCAACGGTTCGCTCTACACGCGCGACTACTTCGAGCTCTGCAGGCGCCGGCTCAACCCCGACGGCGTGATCTCCATGTGGCTGCCGATGTACTCGCTCACCACGCGCAACTACCTGCAGATCGTCCGCGCGTTCCGCGACGTCTTTCCGAACACCACGATCTGGTACGTCCCGAACACGCCGAACACGTTCACCATCGTGATGGGCCGCCTGGAAAACGGACCGATCCCGTTCGACCGCATCTCCGCGCACTGGACCCCCGCGGTGGCGCAGGAGCTGTCAGAGATCGGCATGAACAAACCGAGCGATCTCCTCGTCGCCCTCATGCTCGGCCCCCGCGACGTCGAGCGCATCACGCGCGACATCCCGCCGCACGTCGACGACATCCCCTCCGTCGAATACGAGAGCGGCCGCGTCATCGACCGCAACCGCACCTGGTACGAGACGTTCAACCTCCTCGCCCACAACATGACCCGCCTCGGCGGCGACGTCGAACAGCGCCGCGCGCGATTGATCGGAGCGCACCTGCGCTTCGCCGCGCAGGTAGTCCGCCGTTAAGTTAAGGGTCAGGTCCTTGACTTAATCCAGTTGTTGATCCGCTGCTCCAGCACGCTCATCGGCAGCGCGCCCGCGCCGAGGACCTCGTCGTGGAAGCCGCGGATGTCGAACTTTTCGCCGAGCTCGCGCTTCGCCTTCTCGCGCAGCTCGGTGATCTTCAACTGTCCGATCTTGTAGCCGAGCGCCTGACCGGGCCAGACGATGTAGCGGTCGGTCTCGTTCTGGATGTCCATCTCGTCCTGCGCCGAGTGCGCGTGGAAGTAATCGACCACCTGCTGCCGCGTCCACTTCTTGTAATGCAGGCCGGTGTCGACGACGAGCCGGATGGCGCGCAGCATCTCGTCCTGCAGCCGTCCGTAATCGTTGTACGGATTCTCGTAGAAGCCGACTTCCTTGCCGAGGCGCTCGGAGTAGAGCGCCCACCCCTCGACATACGCCGTGTAGCCGCCCTGCTTGCGGAAATCGGGAAGCGCCGGCAGCTCCTGCTGAATCGAAAGCTGCATGTGATGGCCCGGCACGCCCTCGTGATACGCCGTCGACTCCATCGAGATCGTCTTGTGTCCCGGCGGATCGTACGTGTTGACGTTGATGCGTCCCGGACGCGACCCGTCGGGCGCGCCGGTGTTGTAGTCGGCGCCCGCCGCTGACTGCTCGCGGAACGACTCGATCTGCACGACCTCAAGCTTCGCCTTCGGCAGCCGTCCGAAGAGCTGCGGCAGCTTCGCGGTCATCTGATCTTCGTAATGGCGATAGAGGTCGAGGATCTGCTCGCGCGATTTCGCCCGCAGCTCGGGATTCGCTTCGATCGCCTTGTTGAGCGACGGCAGGTCGTTGTAGCCGAGGCGCTTCGCGACCTGGAGCATCTCCCCTTCAATGCGCGCGACCTCGCGCAATCCGAGGTCGTGGATCTGCTGCGGCGTCATGTTCGTCGTCGTCGAGCGGCGGACGCGCACCGCGTAGCGCGCGGCGCCGTTCGGCAGCGACCAGACGCCGACTTCGGTCCGCCCGTGCGGCGCGTACTCCTCGCGCACGAACTTCGCAAACTTCACGTACGCCGGGATGACTTCCTTCTGAATGGTGTCGATGAACGCCTTCTGGATGCGTACCTGCTCGTCGGGAAAGACCGTCGCCGGAAACTTCGAGAGCGGCATCGCGAACGGCGACTTCTCCGCATCCATCTTCGCGATCGCGTCCGCCTGGTTCGCCACTTTCTCGAGGAGGAACTTCGGCGGCATCAACTGACGCGCCATCCCCTTCCGCATGTTCGCCTCGGTCTGCGCGAACTGTTTCGGCACGTTGTGCAGGCGGGTGATGTAGTCGTCGTAATCCTTCGCGCTGGTGAACGTCAGCAGCGATGGGATCTGTGCGGCGTTGAGGTGATAGCCGCTCATCTGTGTGACCGGCATCAGCCACGGCGTGAACTGCTCGTCCTCGATGTCGTTGCGCAGCTCGAGGAGCATCAGCTCCTTGTCGAGCTTCTCCTGCTCGTCGAAGCCGGCGGTGTCGATCGCCTGAAGCGCTTCAGAAACTTCCCGCGCCGTGGCGATGTTGGCAAGCGACGCGGCCTCGGAGAGATCGCTCGATTGGTCGTTCCAGCGCCGGTCGCCGAGGATCGACGCATACTCCGGCGCGCGGCGCAGCGAATCGTCCCACTGCTCCTTCAGAAGCGCCTGCAAAGCCTTGCGGCGCTTGTCGAGACTGGCGGCCGACAACTCGTCGGCATTCACTGAGGTCATGGAGACAAGTGTAACGAGCAGAAGCAGAGCCATTCTTCGCATGGAGCCGGAGTTTAATCGCTTACACTCCCTTGACGAATGGCGTTCACAGAAGAGAGACATCGCGCGCTGCTGGTGGAGGATGACGCCGGCATCCGCCGCCTCGTCGAACGCCTTCTGCAACGCCGCAACATCGAGGTCGACAGCGCGACCGACGGCCAGACCGCGATTGAAAAATTGCGCACCGGCACCTACACGCTGCTCATCCTCGACCTGATGGTGCCGAAGGTGAACGGCTTCGAGATCATCGACTTCATCAAGCGCGAAGGACTCTCCATCCCGGTGGCGGTGGTGTCGGCCGTTTCGCAGCAGGCGCTCACGCGACTCGACCTCGACATCGTGAAGGCGGTCATCCCGAAGCCGTTCGACGTGGATGAGTTCACCAGGGCGATCATGAAGCTCTGCGAAACGTGATCGCTGGCACACTTCGCGAATCGCGTTTCCGGTCATGAAACGCTTCCTTCTCTTCGCCCTTCTCTCTCTCCTCGCGCTTCCGACTCTCGCCGCTGACCGCTTCTTCGATCTCGACCTCAACGCCGTCTGGATCGATCCGAACAGCGACGGCACCTTCACCCGCACCGGCACCAACGACCTCGGCGTCGATTTCAAAGGCGACCTCGGCTACGGCGCCGCGGCAAACATCTTCTTCGGCGACAACGTCTCGCTCGAGCTCGCGGCGGCGCGCGTGAAGCCGAAGGCAAATCTGACGCAGGCCGGCTTCAACGATTTCAACGGACGGATGTCGATGATTCCGCTCACCGCCGTCCTGCAGTGGCACTTCGCCCCGAACGGCTTCATCGATCCGTACATCGGCGGAGGCGCCGCCTACATCCTCTTCGACGACGTCAAAGGCGCGAACGGCCCGAACGACATCGCGCTCAACCGGATCAACTTCAAGGACGACGTCGGCTTCGCCGCCGACGCGGGCCTGAGCATCAAGATCGGCTCGAACATGGACATCCACGGCGACGTCAAATACGTCCCGCTGAAGACCCGCGCGACGGCCGTGTTTCCGACGGGACCGGACACGGAGACAAGGATCAAGATCAATCCGGTGATCGCGACGGCGGGGGTGGGATTCCGGTTCTGAAGCGGCTCGGGCGTAGAATGCCCGTCTGACGTTGCCCGTTACAAAGGGCGGAATGCAGATGCCGAAAAACAAGCCTCCGCTGCCTAAACACCGCGTTGGTGTGGTTCGCGATCGCTCGCAGGTGAGCAGCGGCAACTGGACCAAGGACGTCCGGCGGGAAATTCTCTTCCCGACCGAGGCCTCCACGATCGGTCACGAGAAAATCGATCGCGCGGTAGAGCGTGTCGTGTCTCGCAAGAAGTAGCGCTTTGATCGATGCAGCGCGAAGAATACGAACAGAACGTATTCATCAACTGTCCTTTCGATTCCGAATACGCGCCGATTTTCGAGGCGATCGTTTTCGCGGTTAACGACGCCGGTTTCAGACCGAAATGCGCTCGTGAGCGTCTCGACTCCAGTCAGATCCGGTTTCAGAAGATCGTTTCGTTGATCTCGGCATCGCGCTATTCGATTCACGACCTTTCGCGTACGAGTCTCGACACCACCAGCGCACTGCCGCGATTCAACATGCCGCTCGAGCTGGGGATCGATCTGGGCTGCAAGGAGTTCAACCCGAATTGCTCGGACAAATCGCTTCTGATCTTCGATTCCGAGCAATACCGGTTTCAGAAATTCATTTTCGGATCTCGGCGGCCAGGATATCCACCAGCACGACAACAGTCCCCGAATCGCGGTGACGCGCGTTCGAAACTGGCTACGCGCCGAATCCGATAAAAGTGGCATCCCGGGCGGCGCGGCGATCTACCGGCGTTATGAGGATTTCCGATCCGACCTGCCGAAGATCTGCGCCGAGTTGCATCTCGACCTCGCAGACCTTACGTTCGCCGACTTCTCGTACACCATCGCGCGATGGCTGCAGACGCATCAGTCCTAGCTTCCCCGCCGCTGACTACTTCACCGCAATCGCCCGCGCCTGCTTCACGTCCGTGATCCCCTTGAACGCCTTCTCGATCGCGTCCTGCATCAGCGTGCGCATGCCTTGCTGCAAGGCCAACGAGCGCAGCTCGTCGATCGGCGACTTGTGCTGGATGGCGCGCTTCAGCTCGTCCGTACCGACGAGCAGCTCGTGCACGCCCATGCGGCCTTTGTAGCCGGTGTCGTTGCAGGCGGAGCAGCCTTTGGGGCGGTAGAGCATGAGGGACGGCGAGTAGGTGATGCCGGTCGACGGCCACCAGTCGTAGCCGTACGCCTCGATGATCTCCTCGTACTCCTCGGCTGTCGGGTTGTAGCCCTCCTTGCATTTCGGGCAGAGGACGCGGATGAGGCGCTGGGCCATGATGCCGAGGAGGGCGTCGGCGAAGTTGAAGGGGTCGATGTCCATGTCGAGGAGACGGGTGATCGTCTCCGGGGCGGAATTGGTGTGCAGCGTGGAGAAGACGAGGTGGCCGGTGAGCGACGCCTCGATGCCGATCGCCGCGGTCTCGTGATCGCGCATCTCACCGACCATGATCACGTCGGGATCGGCGCGAAGGAAGGCGCGCATCGCGGCGGCGAACGTGAAGTCGATCTTCGGCTGCACCTGCACCTGGCGCAGACCCTTCTGCGTGATTTCGACCGGGTCTTCCGCGGTCCAGATCTTCATGTCCTCGGTGTTGATGAAGCCGAGGGCGGAGTGGAGGGTCGTCGTCTTGCCCGAGCCGGTCGGTCCGACCACGAGGCAGATGCCGTACGGCTTCTGCAGCAGCGTCTTGAACGCCGTGAGGTTCCGCTCGCTGAAGCCCATCTTCTCGATCGGCAGCGGCTTCGACGCGGCGAGGATACGCATGACCACGTCCTCGTTCTGGTTCGTGGTCGGGATCGTCGCCACGCGCAGCTCGATCGTTCCCTTCGAATACTTGAAGCGGATCTTGCCGTCCTGCGGCTTACGGCGCTCGGAGATGTCGAGCTTCGCCATGATCTTCAGGCGCTGCACGACCGCGTTGCGATGCGGTCCCGGGATCTCCATGAACTTCTGGCAGTCGCCGTCGATGCGCAGGCGGATGAGGCAGGGATTCTTCGCTCCCTCCGGCTCGACGTGGATGTCCGACGCGCCGCGGTTGTACGCCTCGATGATGAGCTGATTGACCAGGCGGACGATGCCGGAGTCGGTCTCGTCGATCTCCGGCTCGTCGGTCTTCGGCTCGTCGTCGAGCTCGACCCTCTCCCCTTCTCCGAGCTGATCGATGATGCGCGCGAGATCGACGCCTTCGCTCCCCGGCTCCTGCGCCTTCTCGCCGTACGAGTTGAGGATGTACTGCATGATCTCGTGGCGCATGCCGACCTGGAAGTCGTAGCGCGGCGCGAGGTTCATGGCCCGGATGCCGTCGAGTCGCGTGAGGTCCTGCGGATCGTCGACGGCGATGACGAGCATGCCCGGCTTCCGCTCCACCGGCGCGCAGGTGTACTTCTTCCACATGTCCGACGGCACGCGGTCGCGCAGGTCGGACGGAATGGTCTGCGTGCCGTCGTAGCTGAAGAAGGTCGAGCCGTAGAACGCGGCGAGCGATTTCCCGATCTCTTCCTTCGGCACGTTGAAGTCTTCGATCAGCACCTTCTCCACGTTCGTGTTGTTGACGCGGGCGTTGGAGACGGCGGTCTCGATGTCCTTCTCGGAGATGATCCCTTTGTCAACGAGCGAGCCGAAGCGCGACGGCTTGGTCTGCCGCGTGACCTTGTGCTGGTTGTAGAACGCGATCCCGAGGATGCGGGCGATCTCTTCGGCGCCATCCTCGTCGGTCGCGCTGAACGCCGTGCCGTGGCGCTTGTTGATGAGCTGGATCACGCCGAGGAGGTATTTCTCGAAGAGGATGGGGACGGCGAGGACGGCGCGCGTGCGGAAGCCCGACTGCTTGTCCCAGCGCTGATCGAAGCGGAGGTTCGCGTGGAACTTCGCCAGCTCCGTCGCGTCGTACGCGTCCTTGATGTTGATCGTCTTGCGCGCCAGCGCCGTGAAGCCGGCGATCGAGGCGAACGATTTCGGGACGCGGATCTCCTTCGGCACGTCGCCGATTTTCTGGAGCGAGTAGAGCTCCTGGTTCTTCGTGTCGACCGCGTAAATCGTGAGCCGTTCCGCATCGAGCAGCTCGAGGATCTGCGGACCCAGCGCCATGAGGATGTGCGGGATCGACTCCGCGGCGTTGATCTTGTTGGTGATCGACGTCAGCTTCTTGCGATATTCGAGCTCGCGCTCGAGCGACATGGGTTGGGCCTGGACGCTCATGGGGAAAAGATAGCAGGAAGAGATAGCGGATAGCAGATAGCAGGTAGCAATCTTGCTATCCGCTCAATCCGCTCCCGCGGCCAGTTGTCGGGCTGGGCGCGACTCCGGATGCTCGTTCGCGTAACGGCGAAGCTCGTCCTGCGCACGGTCGCGCACACCGCCCCGCGCGTAGAGGAGACCGAGCAGCAGATGATCGTTCGGGAAGCGCGTCCGCGCGACCTCGAGCTCGGTCGCGTCGCGATCGGTCATGACGCGGAACTTCGCCGGCGGAGCGGGAAAGACCTTCTCGCCGCCGTCGCGGCCGGCGACGCGCACGTCCCAGGTGTACGTGACGCCGCGCTCCAGCGATCCCGCAGTCGGGATCCATTCGTTGACGTGCAGCCGCGGACTCTCGGTGACAGTCCGTTCCCCCGAGTAAATGCCGACGCGGTACGTCGCGCCGATCTCCGCCGGCCAGGTGAAACGCGGTTGCGTCGTTTCGACGATCGCTCCCACCGGCTCCAGCACGACCGCGGCCGCCGCGCCGCGAATCGCTTCGACCGGTCCGCGCAAGGCCTTGAGCTCTGTTTCCGGCCACTGCGCATCGCCGGTCTCCAGCGCGTTGCGCACGAGCGCGTTCCAGTCGTCGCGGCCGTAGTCCGCGATGCTCGTCGATGTGACGACCGGCGGCGATGGCCGCGGCACCGGAGGCGCGGGACGACGCAGCGAGAAGAAGACGATGGAGCCGATGACGACGATGACCGAGGCCGCGATGAGCAACGGCCGCATCACGTGGGACGAAGCGGGCGCAATGGCCTCGGCCAGTCCCGCGGCATCGGCATTTGCATCGCGCCCCCGCCACGCGCGCCGGAACCGTTCCAGGTCATCCGCCGTCGGGTGCTCGTCCATGTCGTGTCAATTTTACTGCCCGCATGCTCGCGCTACCGCTGAAACGCGTACGACAACTTCATGAAGATCTGCCGCGCCGACTTGTGCAGATCGCCCTCCTCCGCCGTCACGTCGTGCAGATCGCCGGCGCCGACGAAGAGCACCGTCTGCCAGTTCAACTTGTAGGCGAACAGCAGTTGCGACGCGAGCGAACCGATGTGCTGATCGAGCGTCTGATCGTCGAAGCGCACGCGATTCTGATTCGTCCGCAGGTTCTGCACGACGAGGCGCAGGTAGCTCCGCGCGTCGAACGTGTACGTCGCGCGGATGCGCTCCGTCTGCGCGGTGAAGAGCCGCCCGCCGCCGGCGTTGAGCCAGCGCAGGCCGTTGTTGATGCGCATCTCGAGGTGATCGTTGGGACGGATCGTGGCGGAGTAGCTGATGCTCGAGCCGTGTCCGAGGCGATGCTTCGTGAAGTCGACCTCGTCGCCGACCCAGCCGTCGAGCGTGACGAACGACAGCACGCGATTCACCGCGAACTGCAGCGTGTAGTAGAGCCGGTTGCGCTCGAACATTCTCTTGTCGTCGAGCACCTCGTCATTCGCGTAGCGGAGGCGCCAGAACGAGCGATGGCGGCCGTCGGCGCCGAAGCCCACCGACATCAGTTGATACAGCTTCGAGCCGTCCTGCTTCGTCTGGTACTGCGCCAGCTCGTAGATGCGGAAACGATTGAAGAAGCCCTTCGGCCGGAACGTGTGGCCGATCTCCTCGTACGTCGAGCGATAGCCGACCTGCGGCACGAAGCCGTTGTCGGCGCGGAACTCGTCGCCGTAGTCGAGGTGCTCGACGTAGAGATCGTCCTTCGCCGAGTTGCGGCGCAGGTTGACGAAGCCGGCGTGCGAGCGGAGCTTGCGGCCGTCCCACACTTTGTTCAGGTCAGGACGATTCGGCGTGATGGTGTCGCTGAAGAGGAGCTGGCCGGTGACCGACCACTTGTCGTTGATGCGCCAGACCGTGTCGGGCCCCAGCACGCGGTTGTGCCCGCCGCCGTCGATCTCGCGCGTCGTGCCGAGCATCGACACGAACGACGTCGCGCCGAAGTCGTGGCGGATGCGCCCGATCGCCGCGGTCGACGAGAAGTCCTGATCGGCGAAATCCGATTCCTCGGCGCCCGGCAGGATCACCTGGCCGCCGCCGCGGTCCTGCGCCACGAGCAGCGTGTACGCGTCGCCGGAGAACTTGCCGGTCCCGCGCAGGCCCCAGCGCGGCGCGGTGATGGTGCGCGTCGACACCGCCTGGATCGGCGTGGCGAAGAGGTTCACGTCCTCGAGGAAAAACGGCCGTTTCTCGGGATAGAAAATCGCGAAGCGCTCGTTCGCCGTGATCGCCGCGACGTCCGACTCGATCTGCGAGAAGTCGGGATTGATCGTGGCGTCGAGCGCGGTGTACGCGTTCGGCGTCCACTTCACGTCCGCGCCTTCGTCGTTCGTGAACTTCCCGTCGGCGCGGCCCGCGGTGACGTAGGGCGCGGCGATGAGGTGCTGGCCCGACGGCAGGTTCGTCAGCCCGGTGATCTTGTTGTAGTTGCAGACGAAGCACGACGAGCCGCGCGGCAGGCGATGCGTGAACATCTGATAGCGGCGGTCGCGCGGGTAGTTGCGGTAGAGGATGATCCCCCACGTCTGGATGTCGGCGGTCTTGTAGCGCAGCGACGCGAACGGGATGCGGATCTCGAGCTGCCAGCCGGTCGGCGTGATGCGCGTCTTCGAGTCCCAGAAGTAGTCGGGCGAGCTGTCTTCGCCGGTGTTGTCGTCGGTCGCCGCGTCGTACTGGATGTTGTTCGGGTTGACCAGGAAGAGGATGGCGGTCTTGCTGTCGTTGCGCGAGTCGATGATCGCGCCGGCATAGTCGTCGGTGCTCCCGCTGACGTTGTCGTGATCGCCGAACGGCGCGCGGATCTGCGACGGATTCGGGTCGTCCATCCTGATCGCGACGTAGAAGAAGCGATCGTCGTACGTGACCCACCCCTGCTGCTTCGCCGGAGGCGGACCGTTGTCGCTGACGTTCGTCTCGACCCATTCGTCGAAACGCGCCGCCGTCTGCCACGCCGCATCGGAGAGATCGCCGTCGACGACGATCGGTCCGCTGGCCCGCGTGATCGGGACCGGCGCCTCCTCCGCGCGCACGACGAGCGTCAGGCAGACGAATGCCAGAAGAAGAACGCTGCGTATCTTCATCATTTGGATGAATGAGACGAGATCGGGAGGGGAAGGTTGGTTAACGAACGGTGACTTAGCACCACCACCCTTCTCCCGCTGGGAGAAGGTGGCCGAAGGCCGGATGAGGGGCCGCCGTCGTCGCGATCAGAGAACCCTCACCCGGCCTCCGGCCACCCTCTCCCGCTGCGGCGGGAGAGGGGATCGTCACTGCGCCGGGATCAACGTCGGATCGCCGGTCAGGCTGTCGACCAGCGACGCGTACGCGCCCACCCGTCCCGCCCCCCCGATCACGCGGATCGACAGCCGCGCGTTGTGCACGTCGGTGAAGCCGAGCGAGGCGAGGATCGAATCGAGCTGGCGGAATTCGTTCGGCTTCAGCGTCAGCGCGATCACCGGCGCCGACTTCAGCTCGGGGACGTTGGCGATGATCTCGACCGTCGCCGCCGCCGCGCCGGTGAGCTCCACCAGCCCGAGGTTCGTGCGGTAGCGGTCGGACTGCTCGACCTGCAGGACTTCACGCGCGCGGCCGCCGAGGATCGCGCCGTCGTCCGCCGTGAGCGCGGGGATGAACTGGCCGTACGTGCCGCTGCCGTTGTCGAAGTACGTGCGCGTCGTGACGGCGAGCTGCGACTTGAAATCGCTCGTCGTCACGATGGCGGAGCCGCTCGCGGAGGTCTCGTCGAAGAGCGTCCGCAGGATGTCGACGAACGTCCGCACTTCCTTCTCTTTCAGCGTCAGGGCCGCACTCCGCCCCGCCTCCGGGTTGTCGCGCGGCACGAACGAGACGTTCAGGTTCTGCGGCAGCGACGAGAGGTTGTCGATCTGCAGGTCGGAGCGCCACTGTCCGCCGCTGGAAACCAGCGCCGCGACTCCCGGCACGACGTAGCGCGTCGCGCCGATCGACGGGAGCGGCACGGCCTGGATGAGCATCGGATCATTCGTCGCCTGATCGAGGATCGACGCATACGCCGTGACCCGTCCGCTCGACGCCACCTCGATGCGCGCGACATCGGCGAGGAAGCTGTCGGACTTGATGAGCGAGTCGAGCTGCAGCAGTCCGCGCGGCGGCAGATCGTACGATCCGCCCCCCAGCTCGAAACCGTTCTTGTTGAAGAAGTGGAGGACGACCGTCGCGTTCTGCGCACCTCCTTCGACGAGTCCGACGTTCGTGCGGAATGCGCCGTGCTGCGTCACCTGCGCCAGGAGCTGCGTCGTGTTGCTCCCGAACTTCGCCAGCGGCAGCGCGGGGATGAACTGCCCCGCGGTGCCGAGCGCGGTGAGCGCATACGTGCGGCTCGACGCGAACGTGACGTCGCCCGGCGGCGCGAGATCTCCCGCCGCGGTCAGCGGACGGATCTCCAGCGAGCCGAACGAATTTCCGGTGCCGAAGAAACTGGCGAGGAGATCGTTCAGCGCGATGCTCGCGCCGCCGTTCACCTGCACCGAGGTCGATTGCGCGCTCTTCGTGCCGTCCGTTCCGGCCGCGACGTAGGTGAGCAGGTAGCGCAGCGGACGCGCGCCGCTATTGAGCAGGCGCATGTCGGAGTGGAAGCTCGTCGCCGCATCGAGATGCGCGACCGCCGGCAGGATCAGCGACGACGGCGTGGCGCTCGTCGCGGCCGCGGGAGTGACCGGCGTGACGACGCTGACGGAGATCGGCGTGCTGGTCGATCCATTGCTGATGCCCGTCTTCCCTGCCGCAACCGTGTCGATGCGGATCGACGCCTGATGGTCGCCCGCGTCGAGCTGCGATGCGAGGAAGCGAAGCGTCAGCGTGATCCCCGCGGGCGGCAGGATCCCGGAGGCCGGCTCGATGACGATCCATGGCCGGTCGGCGGTCGCGGTGAAGCGGACGTTCGCTCCCGCGCCCGGGACGAACAGCGTGCGCAGCACTTCCGCGGTCCCGTACGGCACGCTCGTCCCGTTCGGCGTCACGGTCACGACGAGCTCGTTCGAGAACGGACCGGTTCCCGCGCCGCAACTGCTGACGCCGCGCACGCGGTAGTGGATGCTCGTCGCGGACGCGACGTCGAATTTCTCCGCGAGCATGACGTCTTTCGTCGAAAGGACCGTCGCGTCGCGCTGGATTTCGTAGTGATCGATGTTCGGCAACGGCGTCCAGTGCAGCTCGAACGTCGTGCCGCTCGGCACGCCGGCGGGCGCGGAGATCGCCGGTGCGTCGGGCAGCGCGCATCCGGTACTTGCGACCGCACGGAACCAATCTTCCGGCGTGCGCGACGAGCCGCAGTTCGGGGTCACCGCCTCCACGAACCAGCGGATGCGTCCCGCCGGCACGTCGGCATGCGCGCGCGTCGCGGTCGTGGTGGCGAGCACCGCATAGGCGCCTTCATCGACCGCGCTCCAGAGCCGGTACGTCGACGCGCCCGCCACGTTCGTCCAGAAGAAGTCGACGCCGGTCGGGATGCGCTGCGCGCCGCCCGCCGGAGCGAGAAGCAGCGGTACGCCGTTGTCGCACGCGTTCTGCTTCGTGAAGGACGCCGTCGCGGAACGGGCGTCGTCGCAACCGTCGGCCTTCGCGATCACGAACCATTCGATCGCGCCCGCCGCGAGGTCGGTGGTGTACGACGTCGCCGCCGTGGTCGCGAGACGCGCGGCCGCCGAGTGATTGACCGACGCCCAGAGCTCGTAACGGCTCGCATTGCCGGACCAGTTGAACGTGACGTCGCCCGCACCGGTCGCGGTCAGCGACGACGGCGGATTCGGACAGGCATTCGCTTTCGGCACGACGAAGTGTCCGGTGGCCGAAGTCGTCGACGGACAGCCGCGGCCGGTCGCCTCGACGTACCAGTCGTAGCCGCCGGGCGGGCGATGGGCGTTGGTCGTCGTATCGACCGTTTCATCAATCGGCGCGAACGTGCCGCCGGACGGAGCGAGCCAGACGCGATAGAGCTCCGCATTGCGCGCGCTGCTCCAGCGGAAGTTGATCGCGCTCCCCGGCGTGAGCGTGCCGGTCGGCGCGAGGAGCGTCGCGGTGCCGACGTCGCAGCTCGCGATCGTGAATGTGCGGTGTGCGGTCGTCGTGAGGCATGCGCCCCTGTTCGCGTCAACGTACGCGTCGACGTACCACTCGACACTCGCCGAGGGCGGGAAGACCGCGTACATCGACGTGCCGGTCGTCGTTCCGATCAGCGCGGAATTCGCGTAGACGTTGTAGCTCGTCGCGCCGGCGGCGGCGGTCCATTGCAGCTTCGTCGTCGACGGCGAGACGCCGCCGTTGCCCGGCGAGGTGAGCGCGAACGCGGCCGGCGGATCACACGGCCGCACCTTGAATGTCGCGCAATGACTGAACACCGGCGCGGGACAGGTCGAACCGCGCGACGCGCGCACGCGCCACGCGTACGTCGCGCCGCGCACGAGGGGGCCGCTGCTGATCGACGTCCCCGCCGTGCGGCCGAGCGCGGTCGTCGTCGCGCACGCGCTCCCCTGCTCGAGGAAGACGTCGTACGAATCGGCGCTGCCGCCGCTCCACGTCAGCGTCGTGCCGCTCGCCGGCACTTCGAATCCGCCGTCGGGCGTGAGCGTCGGCGGCGCGACCGGTGCGCTGCACGCCGCGACTTCGAAGCGGAAGTGGGCCGACTCCGTCCCGCGCTGGCAGTCGTCGCGATAGTTGCGGACGAACCACTCGTAGCGCCCCGTCGTCAGCGTCGCGCTGCAGTTCGGCGACGGACTGGCCAGGCAGATCGTCTGGAACGCGCCGCCGTTGGCGGAGAGAAAAAGGTCGTAGCCGGTGACCGCCGACCCCGCGGGACTCCAGGCGAAGTTGACGTGCGTCTCGGTGGTGACGAGGCCGTTGGCCGGCGTCGTGGGCTGCACCGCGGGCGGACATTGCGCGCCTGCCGATGCGGCCGTGAGAAAGACGATGGCGAGGACCAGTCGCCGGTGGAGCACGAAAATGAGGGTACTCGTCATCCCGAGCGTAGTCGAGGGACCTGCGCGGGTGGTGGCGCGATGATCGTGCCCCCCGGCCCCCAGGTCCCTCGACTACGCTCGGGATGACGACGGGCCGCCGTTGGTTCCCCATCGCGAGCTCAGGAACCACTCCCCCAGCTTCGCCGCCGGCAGCGGTGGGCTCATGTAGTAGCCCTGCGCCATGTCGCATCCGAGGCGTTTGAGGATGGCCCACGACTCCGGCGTCTCCACCCCTTCCGCGATCACGATCAGGCCCATGTTGTGACCGAGCTCGATGGTCGAGCGCACGATGACCAGATCATCCGTCGCGCTCTCGGTGAGGTTCTGCACGAACGACTTGTCGATCTTCAGCTCATCGACCGGCAGCCGCTTGAGATGCGCGAGCGACGAGTAGCCGGTGCCGAAGTCGTCGATGGCCAGCGACACCCCGCGATGCTTCAGATCGCGCAGCACTTTCAGCGCGTACGCCGCGTCCTTCATGACCGCGCTCTCCGTGATCTCCAGCACGAGCCGCGACGGCGCGAGCCCGGCCTCGGCGAGCAATCCGCTGATCAGCGTCGGCAGCTCCGAATCGAGCAGGTCGAGCGCGGAGAGATTCACCGCCACCGCCAGCTCCACGCCGTCGCGCTGCCACGCCGCGCACTGCATGATCGCCTTGCGCACCACCCACTTCGTGATCAGGCCGATGTTCCCCGCCTGCTCCGCCAGCGGGATGAACTCGTCGGGCCGCATGATGCCGTGTACCGCGTGGTTCCAGCGCACCAGCGCCTCGACGTGCACGACGCGCTCGCTGACCACGTCGATCTTCGGCTGGAAGTAGAGCTCCAGCTCGTCGCGCGCGATCGCCTGCCGCAGCTCCATCATCAGCGTCAGCCGGCGCAGGCTGTGCTCGTCGCGCCCCGCCTCGTAGATGGCAAAGCCGCTGTGATTCCGCTTCGCGTCGTACATGGCGATGTCGGCGCGCTTCATCAGCGTGTCGCCGTCGTCGGCATGCACCGGATACAACGCGATGCCGAGCGACGCGTTGACCTCGATCGACACGTCTCCAAGAACGAACGGCGCGTCGAACGCGGTCCGGACGCGCGTCGCGACCTCGGTCGCATGCTTCTGCGTCGGCGCGGTGAACTTGATCGCGTACTCGTCGCCGCCGAGGCGCGCGACCGTGTCGCTCTCGCGCAGCGTGCGCTCCAGGCGGCGGCCGATCTCGATCAGCAGTTGATCGCCGAAGTGATGGCCGAGCGTGTCGTTGATCTCCTTGAAGCGATCGACGTCCATCATGATCATGCCGACCGATTCGCCGCTCCGTTTCGAGAACGCGATCGCTTGCTGCACGCGATCGAAGAAGAGCGTGCGGTTCGGCAGGCCGGTCAGGCTGTCATGCGTCGCCTGGAAAATGATCTGGTCTTCGCGCGCCGCGATCGCGGAGCGCATCGAATTCAGCGCGGTGCCGAGGTGGCCGATCTCGTCCGCTTGCGTGACGTGCACCGGCGAGCTGTAGTCGCCGCGCTCGATCTGTCCCGCCGCATCGGCGAGCACGCGCAGCGGCTGCGTGACCGTGCGCGCGAAGAAGACCGCGGCGACGACCGCGCCGATCAGCAGGATGAATGAGAGTCCGAAGATCTGCGGCTCGAGCGTCGCGAACGGCTTGCGCGCTTCCTCGAGCGATCGCTGCAGCAGCGCGTTCACGCGCGAGCCGTCGCTCGTCTTCAGCGGCTCGAGCAGCGTCGCGTACGTCGCGGTGCCGAGGCTCAGGTCGGTCTGCACGATCTGCCGTGGCGCGGAGATCTCTCCCATGCGCGAGACAAGATCGTTCCGCTCTTCGACCGGCAGCGTCGAGATCAACTGCGTGTCGCCTCCCGTGCTGCTCCAGAGCGAGACATCGAGCTCGGTGAGGCGGCGGACGTCGGCGATCACGCGCTCGTCGATCTCGAAGCCGGCGCAGACCCACGCGATGGGACGCGGCGCGAGCACCGGCACGATGACGAACTGATACGGCCGTCCGCGGAACGAGACCGTCGCCGTTGCCTCGCCGCGCTCCTGTGCGATGCGCAGGAGCGACGCGAACTGGAACGGTTTGCCGACGAGCCCGTTGCCCAGCGTGTCGCCGCTGACGTTGCCATCGAGTCCGATCAGCACGACGGCGTCGGCGGCGATGCGCGAGCCGTGATTCGCGAGCACCGAGTTGATGGTCGGCAGATCGGCCGAAGCGATCGCCTCGCGGAACGCGAAGTCGAGCGCAAGCACGCGCAATGAGTCCTGCAGTTGCCGCGCGCGTGTCTCGAGGATGCGGTCGAGCACGCGCGCGCCGACCTTCAGCTCCTGGTTGATGATGCCGCGCAGGGTGCGTTGTCCGGCGAAATGAACGGAGACCAGCGTGCCGGCCTGCAGCAGCACCAGCACAGCGATCAGCAGGATCAGCAGCTTCGTCTGGAAGCTACGAATGGCCATTCTTCTGAGTGGCGAAGGAGAGGTCGACCCGCTCCCCTCCGACGATCGAGATGGTCGCCGGCTGCGGCTCGTCGCGCATCTCCGGATACCAGACGTGCACCACGTACTTCCCCGGCTCGACGTCGCGCAGCGTCGCGCGGCCGTCGCCGCCGGTGCGCTCGAAATACGGCGTGTCGACGATGACGATGAACGCACTCATCTGGTCGTGGATGTTGCAGCCGAGCGTGACCACGCCCGCGCGATCGAAGAGCACCGGGTTCGCCGGCGTCCCCTTGTACAGCGGGAGCTGAAACGGTTTCGCGGGTGAGAACGAGTAGACGTGATGGCGGATGTCGTCGGAGTTCGGGAAGCGGACCGCGGTCCCGGTCTGCACCGCCAGGACGTGCGGGATGAACATCCGGTTCTTCTGATCCATCACTGCCGTCTTTCGGGCGAGCGGCAGTGCCCGTCCTTCCGGAACGGCGTAGACGACCGCATCACGAATGACGGAACCGCGGGGATCCTGCACGCGAATCTCGACCGTGCCGGCGACGAGCGGCGCGCAGACAGCGAGTGCTGCAAGGAGGGCAACGAGGGAGCGCATTGCTCTTTCCGAACGATGCAACTGTACAGCCACTTCCCTGATTAGATAGCGGATAGCAGATAGCGGATAGCAAGACCCGCCCGTCCCTCTTGCTATCTGCTATCCGCTATCTGCTATCTATCTCCCCGTATCATTCCCCCATGCGCCGGCTGTTGCTCGTTGTCACCATCACACTAGCGACGGCCGCCTCCGCTTCCGATGCATTGCAGTGGAGCGGCTTCGCTCTCCTCCGCGCATCGAGCCCCACCAACGGCGTTCCGCTCGACGACGACACGCTCGCCGCGCAACTGCAGCTCGGCATCGACTGGCGTCCGTCGATGACGCTCGGCGCGCACCTCCACCTCATCGCGCGCAACGACGCGGACGGCGGACGCCGCGCGCGCGTCGGCGCAACCGAGGCCTATCTCGAACAGAACTTCCATCGCGGCGAAGACCGGCTGCGCATCATGGAAGGAGCGTTCTTCCTCCCCACGACGCGCGAGAACGTCGATGCACTTTGGGAGACGCCGTACACGATCACGCCGTCGGCATTGAACAGTTGGCTGGGCGAAGAGTTTCGTCCGATCGGCGTCGACGCGGCGTACACGATCCGTCACTCGCTGACCCTCGGCGCAACAGTCTTCCGCGGCAACGACACGTTCGGCGCGCTTCCCGCCGCGCGCGGCTGGATGCTGCGCGATCACTGGGCGCTCCTCGGCGAGCACCTCCCGGTCGATGCCGAGTACTACACGTCCGTCTCCGCCGAGACCGACGATCGCCTCGGATGGTCCACCCGCGCGCGCTGGAACACCGACCGCTTCATCGCGCAGCTCACGCACATCGACAACCGAGCCGACGCCCTCGACCACGGCGAGCTGTTCAACTGGACCACCCGCTTCGACATCGCCGGCGCCGAGTACACGTTGAATGACTGGACCATCGCCGCCGAAAGCGGCTGGGGCCCGACCGTTATCCGCGTCTTCGGCACGCCGTACACGACCAACCTCCTCGCCGAGTACCTCTTAGTCTCCCGCCGCCTCGGCCACGGCCGCGCGACGATCCGCGCCGACAAGTTCAACCACCATCACGCGCTGACGTTCGCGTACCTCTTCTCCCCACCCGGCAAACTGCGAACGGGGGTGGAGGTGGTGGCGGCGGGCGGGGAGCGGCGGGTGTCGGTGGAAATGCGCTACAGCTTCTCGTTGGGGTCGCATCTGGACAATTAACTTAACGTGCTGCGTTAAGTTAATTGTCCAGATGCGACCCCAACTTACACCCGGTTCCCATGTCGGCCGGATTCGTATCGACGCCCTGCTCGGGTCCGGCGGCATGGGCGAGGTTTATCGCGGGTGGGATGAGCGGCTCGAGCGCACGGTCGCGGTCAAAGTTCTGCATGGCGACAAGCGCCTCACGCCCTCGCTGCGCGGGCGGATGTTGCGCGAGGCGAAAGTCCTCTCCCGCCTCGATCATCCGAACATCTGCCGCATCTACGACGTCATCGAGCGCGACGACGCGGACTACCTCGTGCTCGAGCTGGTCGAAGGACACGACCTCCGCGTCGCCATGCAGCACGGCCTCACGCGCGCGGAGTCGCTGCGCATCGCGCTGCAGATCGCGCAGGTGCTGGTCGTCGCGCATGCACACGGAATTGTGCACCGCGATCTGAAGCCGGAAAACGTGATGATCACGACCGAGGGCGAGGTCAAAGTCCTCGACTTCGGCATCGCGCGGCTCGTCGACACCGACACGCACCTCGCGATGCCGCTGACGGCGGCGGACTTCGCGGATCTCAGTCAGAGCGAGACGCTCGTCGGAACGGCGCCCGGCACGATCGCCGGGACGCTGCACTACATGTCGCCGGAGCAGGCGCGCGCCGAGCCGCTGACCGCGGCGAGCGATCTCTATTCGTTCGGCGTCGTGCTGTGCGAGCTGCTGACGAACAAGAGCCCGTATGGCGACACACTTTCATCGAGCAACCTCGTGCAACGCGTCGCCACCGCCGACCTCACGATCCGCTACCTCGGCGACGCCGCGCTCACCGACCTGGTGCGCGCGCTGACTGACCTCGATCCGGAGCGCCGTCCGCGCGCGACCGAGGCCGCGCGCACGCTGGAGAAACTCGTCACGCGACCGCAGCGGATGCGCCGCATCGCCTGGCTGAGCGCCGGCGCGTTGCTGCTCGCGCTCCTCGTCGCGGCAGGCACGCTGCTGACGCAACGGCCGCGCGTGCTCGCCCCGAAGCGCGTGGGACGCATCGCCCTCCTCCCCTTCCGCAACGACACGAACACGCGCGGCAACGAGTGGATCGAGGTCGGGATGATGGAGCTCGTCGCGCAGAGCCTCGCCGGCGTGAAGTCGGTTGAGATCGTGCCGCCCGAGGACGTGCTGCGCGCCATGCGCAACCTCTCGCTCAAACGCGGCGCGGAGCTCGCGGCGCCGCAGCGTGTGCGCCTGCTCAACGCCGTCGGCGCCGACGCGCTGATCGACGCGACGGTGACACGCGCGCATGACACGTATGTCGTCCGCTACACGGCGCGCTCGCGCGATGCGGCCGACGAGCCACGCGAAGTCGCGTCGCCGTTGCTGACGGAGGCGGCGAGCGCGCTCAGCACGAGGCTCGCGACGCAGATCGATCCCGGCGCGCATCGCATCGACATCCGCGAGCGCTACTCATCGGACGAATACGCGAACATCACGTACGCCATAGGCCGCCAGGAGGTCGCGACGAACGGGCCGAAGACGGCGACGCCGTACTTCGCGATCTGCCTGCAGCGCGATCCGTCGTTTCAGCGCGCGAAGATGGAGCTCGCGCTCTGCCGCAACCTCGCGGGCGAAACGGCGGAGGCGAACGCGCTGGCGGAGCAGGTGATCGAGACCGCGCGCCGCAAGCACGATCTCGCGCTGCTGGTCGACATCCTCGTGCGCCGCGCGTCGTGGTGGATCGAGCGCGCCGATTACGCGCGCGCCGAGAACGACGCGAACGAGGCGCTGCATACCGCGATGCGGAGCGGCGACCACCTCAATGAAGCGCGCGCGCTGAACGTCCTCGGTGCGGCCGCGTGGCGGCAGAACCGATTAGCTGAAGCTGAATTCAGATTCAGGTCTGCGCTCGACGTGTTCGTCCGCGTCCGCTCGCCGCGCGACCAGGCGCGGGTGCACAACAACATGGGCATCCTCGCCGCGCGCCGCGGTGACGCGGCCGCCGCCGCGCGCTCGTATGCGAAGGCGGCGGAGATCTTCGATCGCACCGGTGACCGCGTCTCGATGTCGTCGGTTCTCGGCAACCTGTCGCTGGCGATGCAGAAGCAGGGCGATCTCGCCGGCGCGGAGGCGACCGCGCGAAAGCAACTGGCGCTGACGCGCGAGCTCGGCAATCGCGAGGACGAGGCCTACGCGCTGACGAACCTCGGCGCGATCGTCTACGCCGCCGGCCGCGAGGATGAGGCGCTGAAGCTGACCGAGGAAGCGCGCAAGCTCGCGTCGGCAACGGGCAACCGCCGGCTCGAAGTGCAGACGTCGATCAACCTCGCGGAGGCGAACGTCCGTCGCGGCGATCTCGCCGCGGCACGCGTACTGCTCGACGGCGCGCATGCGCTGGCGAAGGAGCTGCACGATCCGGAGATCAGCGCGCGCGTCGATCTGCAGGAGGCGTACTGGCTGATCCGGTCGAACCGGCGCGGCGAGGCGGAGAAGCTGATCGATCGCGCGACGAGCGTCGTGCCGGCGGAGAGCGAGAAGATGCGGGCGCACTTAGCGGCTAGCGCGTCTTCGCAACAACCCACGCGATGATCACGACCAGCAGGATGGCGAAGAAGAGCGAGTGCATCGCCACGCTCGCCAGCCGCACCGCCGCGCGGAGGACGAAGCCCGCGAAGAAGATTGCGATCACCGAGGCGATGGCGAGCTTGATGCTGGTCGAGGCACGCACGAGGGCGTTCTAACACATCGCGATCGACCGCATCGACAGCGTCGCGTACTGAAACCCTTCGTAAATCGTCTCCAGCCTGTCGTCCGCGTGCGAGGCGCCCAGGACGATCAGCAGCGGCTCGAAGTGCTCGGGCGTGGGGACGGCGAGTCGCGCGCTCGGCGCGGTCTGGTACTTCGCGATCGCTTCGAAGTCGCGTTTCGTCAGGCGCTCCGCGATCCACTGATCGAACTCCATTGCCCACTTCAGCGGCGGCGCGTTCTTGTTCGCGAGATCGAGGATGCGCAGGTTGTGCACGATGCCGCCGCTGCCGGCGATGGCGATGCCATGCTCGCGCAGCGGCGCGAGCGCGCGGCCGATCTGCATCAGATTCGCGGAATGCGGCAGCGCGATCTCGACGATCGGCGTGCGCGCGCCGGGGAGCATGTGCAGCATCGGCACCCAGAGACCGTGATCCCATCCCCTCGCGGTCTCGAGCTCCGCGCCGAGGAGCGCGGCGATCTCGCGCGCCAGCTCGGGCGAGCCGGGCGCGTCGTAGCGGACGCGATGGAGCTCCGGCGAGAAGCCGCCGAAGTCGTAGATCGGCTCGGGACGCGCCACCGCGTTCACGCGCACGTCGCGCGCCTGCCAGTGCGCGGAGACGAGCGCGATCGCGCGGACGTCGCGCAGCGTTTCGCCGAACGCACGCGCGGCGCGCGTGAAGTCGTCGTGCTCGAGCGCGAGCGATGGTGCACCGTGAGCGACGAAGAAGGCAGGAGCGCGCATGTCAGCCAGCGGACAGCAGATAGCAGACAGCGGGCCAACGCAAGCGTTGCCGGTCTCCGGCTGTCCGCTGTCCGCTGCCTGCTGTCCAATCCGATACCAACGCCGGCGCGTAGACTTCAGCAAACAAGAGAAGGAGATTCACCGATGAAGTTCCGCCCCGCGATTGCCCTGCTCTCGCTCGTCCTCGCCACGTCCGCATTCGCCGCCGATCCCGCGCTCAAGCAGCTCGAGCCGTTCGCGCACACGTTTCAGTGCACCGGCACGATGACCATCGACGGCCCGCCCATCCCCTACACCGCCACCGTCACCGGCACCTGGGTGCTCGGCGGCAACTGGCTCGACGTCCGCGTCACGCAACTGAAGACGAAGCAGAATCCGAAGCCGTACAACGGCCGCTCGTACATGGGCTACGACCCGACGTCGAAGAAATTCGTCATGTACTGGGTCGACAACACAGGCGGCTACCAGAGCGCCGAGTTCGCCGGCTGGCAGGGCGACACGCTGGTGTGGGAAGGGATGGCGCACATGGGACCGGTGACGGCCCTCGGGCGCGACACATTCACCCGCAGCGGCGCGAAGAAGATGACGCACACGTTCGCGTTGCAACAGGACGGTAAATGGAACGAGGTGGCGAAGGAGACGTGCACACGGTAGGAAGTAGACTTGCGCCCGTATGCGCAAGATACTCACGCTCCTCTTCGTCGTCGTGCTGTCCGCCTGCGCGAGCAGCACGACGACGACCGTGCCCGTCGACATGAACGCCGCGTCCGAACGCTACGTGAAGCTCGTCCTCGCACTCGGCGAGCACGACACCGATTACGTCGACGCGTACTACGGCCCGCCGGAGTGGCGCACGGAAGTGAAGGCGCAGAAGGCGACGGTCAAGCAGATCCACGACGACGCGATGGATCTCGACAGAGAGCTGCGGGCGATGGCGAAGCCACCTGCAAAAGTAATGGACGAGATGCTCGCGCTGCGCCGTGAGTACCTCGCGCGGCAGACCGAGGCGCTGATCGCACGCGCGGAGATGCTCAGCGGAAGGGTGATGACGTTCGACGAGGAGTCCCAGGCGCTCTACGACGCCGTCGCGCCGCATCACGACGAGGCTTACTTCGAGCAACTGACCTCCGCCCTCGACCATGAACTTCCCGGCGAAGGCGCGATCGCCGATCGCCTCGATGCCTTCAAGCGCGACTTCATCATCCCGAAGGAAAAGCTCGACGACGTGTTCAAGCGCGCGATCGAAGGCTGCCGCTCGCGCACGCTGCAGCAAATGACATTGCCGCAGGGCGAGACGTTCACGATCGAGTACGTGACGAACAAATCGTGGAGCGGCTACAACTGGTACAAGGGAAACTTCAACAGCCTGATCCAGGTGAACACCGACCTGCCGATCTACATCGACCGCGCGATCGATCTCGCCTGCCACGAGGGCTACCCCGGACATCACGTCTACAACGCGCTGCTGGAGAAGAACCTGGTGCGCGACCGCGGCTGGAAGGAGTTCACGGTCTATCCGCTCTTCAGCCCGCAGTCGCTGATCGCCGAAGGGAGCGCGAATTACGGGATCGACATCGCGTTCCCCGCGAATGAGCGGGTGGAGTTCGAGAAAGCGAATCTCTTTCCCATCGCCGGACTCGATGCGTCGAAAGCAGCGAAGTACTACCGCATCCAGGAACTGACCGGAAAACTGAGCTACGCCGGCAACGAAGCAGCCCGCGGTTACCTCGACGGCAAGCTGACGGCAGATCAGGCAGTCAACTGGTTGACCAAATACGCGCTGATGTCCGAGCCCCGCGCGCGCCAGCGGTTGAAGTTCATCGAGCAGTACCGCAGCTACGTGATCAACTACAACCTCGGCAAGGACCTCGTCGCCCAATGGGTCCACGGCGACTGGACCCGCTTCAAGCAGTTGTTGTCATCGCCGCGGCTTCCCTCATCGTTGCGATAGAGGGAACGACGAGGGCGCCTCCGGCGGGCCGGCACGGCCGGCAGCGTTTGTTGTTGTAGCTTGCAAGATCAGCGCTGCCGGCCGAGCCGGCCCGCCGGAGGCGCTCCCGTCGTCCCCTGTCGCCACATGAGAGAATCCCGGCCATGTCGATCTGCTTCGTAGCGATGCCGTTCGGGAAGAAGAAGGACGCGAGCGGGCGGGAGATCGACTTCAACTCCATTTACGAAGACGTCCTCGCGCAGGCCATTCGCGACGCCGGCATGACGCCGTATCGGGCCGACGAAGAATTGCGGGGCGGCATCATTCACGAGCCGATGTACGAAGCGCTGCTGCTGTGCGACTTCGTCGTCGCCGACCTCACCACCGCCAACCCGAACGTCTACTACGAGCTCGGCATCCGCCACGCCATGCGCGCGCACACCACCGTCCTCACCGTCGGCGGCGCGGAACAATTGCCGTTCGACGTCAAGCCGTTGCGGGCCATTCCGTATGAGCTCACGCCGTCCGGGACTGTTGCTGATCCGGCCCAGCTCGCGAAGACCCTCACCGCCGCGCTCAAGCTGGCCAAAGAAGACGCGCCGCCGAAGACCGACAGTCCGCTCTACAAACTCCTCGACGGCTATCCGACGGTCTCGCACGACCGCGCCGAGATCTTCCGCAACGCCGCCGCCGTCACTGACCGGCTCAAGAAAGAGCTCGCCGGCATTCGCGGCGACGCCGGCAAGCTGCGCGACTTCGCGTCGACACTGCAGAACGAGCCGGACGTGCAATCCGTGCTGCTCCTCGACCTCATGATCGCGTTCCGCGACGTCGAGGCCTACGACGACATGCTCGCGCTCATCGACCGCTTCCCCGCGCCGCTCAAGACCATGCGCGTCGTGCAGGAGCAGTACGCGCTCGCCCTCAACCGCGTGCAGCGCGACGACGAGGCCGAAGCGATTCTCAAGCAGCTCGTCGCCGGCTACGGCGAGAATCCCGAGACCTGCGGCCTCCTCGGGCGCATCTACAAAGATCGCTGGAAACGCGCGAAGTCGCCGATCCGCGCGAAGGCGGAGCTGACCAACGCGATCGACGCGTACCTCCGCGGCTTCGAAGCCGACTGGCGCGACGCGTATCCCGGCATCAACGTGTTGACGCTCCTCTTCGCGAAAGGCGAGCCCGATCCGCGCTTCGACAAGCTGCTCCCCGTCGTCCGCTTCTCCGTCGAGCGGAAGATCGCGCGCAGCGATCCCGATTACTGGGACTTCGCCACGCTCGTCGAGCTCGCGGCGCATGCCGGCGATCAGGCGGCAGCCGAGGATGCGCTGGGGAAAGCGCTGGCAAAGAAGCCGAGCGCCATGATGCGCAAGACCACGCGCGAGAACCTCGAGATGATCGCCGCGCGGAAGCCGCTCGACTGGCTGCCGGCGCTGATCAACGAGTTGGCGTAACCGCCTCCCGCACGTCCTCCAGCAGCATCTCGATCCGGTCGCGATGCGTGCGGTGCGAGACGATGCAGACGCGGATCACGAACGTCCCGTTCACGATCCCCGGGGTCAGCATCACGCGTTTGCGCGCGTTGATGCGGGCGAGCAGTTCACGGTTATCGAGGTCGCGATGGCGGAACGCGAGGATCGTCAGCTCCGGCTCGGCGACGATCTCGATGCCGTCGATCGCGGCGATGCCGTCGCGGGCGATGGCGATGAGGTCGAGCTTTTCGTCCAGTTGTTGACGAAACGGCTCGATGCCGAAAAGCTTCAGCGGGAGCCAGACCCGGAGGCCGCGGAAGTCGCGCGACAGCTCGGGCGAGAGCTCGCAGAAGTCGACCAGCTCGTCGGCGTCCTGCATCGCCGGCAGGTAATCGGCGTGCGACGTGTGCGCCGCGCGCAGCAGCCGCGCGTCACGCACCAGCAGCGCGCCGGTGCCGAACGGGAGGAAGAGCGTCTTGTGCGGATCGAGGATGATCGAGTCCGCCTGCTCGATGCCGCGCAGCACCGCGCGGCCGCGCTGTGTCAGCATGAAGAACGCGCCGTACGCGCCGTCGACGTGGAACCAGAGGTCGCGTTGCCGCGCGATCGCCGCCATCGCCGCGAGATCGTCGACCGCGCCGGTGTTCGTCGTCCCCGCGCTGCCGGCGATGAGGAACGGCGTGAAGCCGGCGGCGCGGTCGCGCTCGATCGCCTCCTCCAGCGCGTCGAGGCGGAGGCGGAACTTCGCGTCGCTCGGGATCTCCCGCACGTTCGCGTACGGAAAGCCCGCCAGGTTCGCCGCCTTCTGGAACGAGTGATGGATCTGATCGGAGCAGTAGAGCGTGCCGCGCAGGAAGTCGTCCGGCAGCTTCGCCCGGCGCGCGGTGACGAGGGCCGTGAAATTCGCCAGCGACCCGCCGCTGGTCAGCACGCCGCCCGCCGTGCGCGGCATGCCGATGATCTCCGCGAACCAGCGCACGACGTTCGCCTCGAGCTGCACCAGCGCCGGCGCCGCGGCACAGACGCCGATGTAGCGGTTCACAGCGTCGGCGATCAGATCCGCGACGGCGGAGTGGAAAAGCCCGCCGCCCGGGATGTACGCGAGATACCCCGGTCCCGCCGCGTTGAACGAGCGCGGAATCAGGTCATCGAAGAGCTGGTCAAGTAGTTGACCATAGGCCGTCCCCTGCTTCGGCAGCGGCTCGATCAGCGTCCGGGCGAACTCCGTCGCCCCTTCGACGTTCATCGCCGGCTGCGTCGGCAGCGACTCGATGTGCGCGACGACATGGCGCATCGCTTCGTCGACGAGACGGCGCATTTCGGCTGCATCGGGCTCCAGGGGGTACACGTCCGGAGCGTATCATTTCGGGAAATCCGTCCATGGCCACCATCGAGCACGTCGTCAGTTCGCTGCGCCGGGCGAAGGAAGACCGCGGCGCCGTCGTCCTCCTCGGCGCGGGCTGTTCGCGCTCCGCCGGCATTCCGCTGGCCGGCGAGTTGATGCAGGAGATCGCGCGCGAGTTCGGCCCCATCCCCGCCGGACTCACCGGCTACGCCGAGTACATGAACTTCGTCGCGCCGGGCGAGCGCCGCAAGCTGCTGTCGAAATACATCGACGAGGCGCGCATCAACTGGGCGCACATCGCGCTCGCGCAACTGATCGCCAGCCACTACATCAAATGCATCCTCACCACGAACTTCGATCCGCTCATCGTCCGCGCCTGCGCCATGCTCGGATCGTTCCCCGCCGTCTACGACGTCCCAAGCACGAAGTACTTCGATCCCGCCGAGGTCGTCGATCCGTCGATCTTCTACCTGCATGGCCAGCGCACGGGGTTCGTGCTGCTCAACACCAACGACGAGTTCAAGCAGAACACGCTCGACGCCGTGTTCCGCCGCGCCGGCGAGCGGCGGCCGTGGATCGTGATCGGGTACAGCGGCAGCTCTGATCCGGTCTTCGATCAACTGGCGAGCTACGAGCGCTTCGACTATCGCCTCTTCTGGATCGGCTATCGCGACGAGCCGGCGTCGCAGCATGTGAACGAGCGGCTGCTGACCGGCAACAAGTACGCCGGCTACATCGGCGGCTACGATGCCGACACGTTCTTCGTGTCACTGGCCAAGAAGCTCGGCGTCTTCCCCCCTGCCCTCTTCGCCGAGCCGCTGAAGCACCTCAGGCAGACGATCACGGTCGTCAATCCGTTCAATTTCCCCGGCCACGGCAAGGACCTGCGCGACCTCGCGGACAAACAGACCGAGCGCGCGACGCATCTCCTCGAGGCGGAGAACGGCCAGCGCGCGGCGATGGCGAACTCGCTGGTCGTCGCAAACAAGTACGAAGAGCTCCTCAGCGGATTCAAGGATGAAGCGGATGCCTCGCCCGAGATCGCCGAGGCCGTGGCGTGGGGGTGGCTGCTGAAGGGGCTGGCGTCGATGGATGCGGCGGAGGGCGTCGAGCCCGAGGAGGCCGAGAAGTTGCTCCTCGAAGCGATCCGCTGCGACCAGGAAGCGCTGAACCTCCATCCGCAGTTCCCCGACGCGCACTTCAACTGGGGCTATGCACTCGGCGAGCGATCGAAGCTGAAGAGCGGCGAGGAAGCGAAGGCGTTGTTCGATGAGGCGCGCGCGCATTACGCGACAGCGCGCGAGCTCGATCCGAATGATTACGAGGTGTACTACAACCTCGGGAATCTGCTCGGGGATCGGGCGGAAGTCGTCGAGGATGAGGCGGAGTCGATCGCGTTGCTGCGCGAAGCGGTGGAGCAATACAACGCCGCGCTGAAAATCAAACCGAAGGACACCGACGTGCTGACTAATCTCGCCGCGACATTGAAGACGCTCGCGGGAAAGGTCGATGATCCGAATCCGATCCTGTGGCAGGCGGACGAGGCGTACGGCGCGGCACTGCGACCTGTCTCCGTGTTGTCGCCTACCGAGGTATTGAACGATTGGGGTGAAGTCGTCGCCGAACTCGGCGACGATAAGCGCGCGGCCGTGATCTGGCGCGGCGCGGAGACGATCAAGTACGGCTCCGCCGCCTACAACCTCGCCGGCTATTACGCGAAACTCGGCAACGCCAAGTTGGCCAAGGAACTGCTCCTCGCTGCGCGTGACGCCGCCACCCTCCCACCCATCGACGAAGTCAAAGACGATCCCGCCTTTGAATCGCTGCGCGAGATCGACTGGTTCCAAGACTTCACCAGATAGAGCACCGCTGAACGAAGATGTCAGGCGCGTTGCGCCGATCGAAGCCGCGACGCGTGACGCAGCGACGAGCGCGCCGCGAGGCGGAGCAACCAGCGCTGCCGGCCGTGCCGGCTCACCAGATTGAGCAGCGCTTCCCCTCCTCCCGCACCATCTTCGTCCCGCTCGCACACCCGAACGCCTTCGCGAACGCGGGCATGTTCGACACCGTCGCGTTCACGCGGAACGGGCCCTGGGCGTGCGGGTCGCTGAGGGCGCGGCGCGTCTGTTCCTGGAGCGCCATGTTCTCGCCCCACACCTGCGCGAATCCAAGAAAAAAGCGCTGCTCGGGGGTGAAGCCGTCGATCGTCTCGCGCGGCTTGCCCTGCAGCGAATGCTCGTAGGCGGCGAGCGCGATCGTCGCGCCGCCGAGGTCGGCGATCGCTTCGCCGAGAACGAGCTTGCCCTGGATGTTCACACCGGGGGCGACGTTGAATTCCGAGTACTGATTCGCGATGCACTCCGCGCGTCCCTCGAAATTCTTCAGGTCGGCCGGCGACCACCAGTTGCGCAGGTTCCCCGCCTCGTCGAACTTCGCTCCCTCGTCGTCGAAGCCGTGCGTCATCTCGTGGCCGATCACCGTGCCGATGCCGCCGTAGTTGTACGCGTCGTCCGCGTTCGGGTCGTAGAACGGCGGCTGGAGGATGCCGGCGGGGAACGTGATGTCGTTGCGCGACGGCTGGTAGCTCGCGTTCACCGTCGCCGGCGTGAAGAAGCCCCACTCGTCCGGATCGTCCGGCCTGCCGATGCGATTGATGCCGCGGCGGAACGCGACCTCGCGCGCGTTGATCGTGTTCTGGGCGTACGAATCGGGCGTGATCGTCAGCGCGGAGTAGTCGCGCCATTTGTCGGGATAGCCGATGCGCCGCTGGAACGCGCTCAGCTTCTTCAGCGCCGCCTGTTTCGTCTCCGTCCCCATCCACGACAGCGTCGGGATGTCGGCACGCAGCGCGCCGATCAGGTTGTCGATCAGCGCGCTCATCTTCACCTTTGCTTCGGGAGTGAAGCGGCGGCGGACGTACTCCTGCCCGAGGAGCTGGCCGATCGAGGCGTCGGCGGCGCGGACGCAGCGCTGCCAGCGCGGCTGGATCTGCTTCTGGCCGGTGATCGTGCTGTTGAACGCGAAGTCTTCTTCGACGAACGCGTGGGAGAGCGTCTGCGCCGCGGTGTCGAGCACGCGCCAGCGGAGGTAGGCCTTCCACGCCTCGAGCGGCGTCGACTTCACCATCTCGCTGACGTTTTTGAAGAACTGCGGATGCGCGACGTTGACCGACGTCTCGTTCACGCCGACGGCATGGAGGAAGCGCGCGAAGTCGAGGTTCGGCGTCATGGCCGCGAGCTCCGCGACCGGCGTGATGTGGTACGTCGCCTCGGGACTCCGCGTCTCGATGCGGCTCATCGACGACTTCGCCAGCTTCGTCTCGAAGTCGAGTACCTGTTTCGCGTGCTCGGCCGCCGACGCCGAGTCCTCGCCCGCCAGCACGAACATCTTCGCGATGTGGTCAACATATTGACCGCGCGTGTCGGCGAAGCGCTTGTCGTCGCGCAGGTAGTAGTCGCGGTCGGGCAGCGTGAGGCCGCCCTGGGAGAGGAAGGCGATGATGCTCTTGCTGTTCTTGTAGTCCGCCTGTCCGCTCACGCGGAAGAGCGGCGCGTAGCCGAGCGACTGCAGGCGGGCGAGCTCGTCCTGCAGCGAGTCGAGGTCGCGCACGGCGTCGATGCGTTGCAGCTCGGGGGCGATCGGCGACATCCCCTGCGCCTCGATCGCCGTCTCGTTCGTGCAGGCGTTCCAGAAGTCCCCGATCTTCTGCTCGATCGAGCCGGGCGCGCCGTGCGCCTGCGCGTCTTCCTCCAGGATCTGCCGCAGCGTCGCCCGGTTGCGCTCGGCCAGTTCTTCGAAACGTCCGAAGCGCGCGTACTGCGGCGGCAGCGGATGCGATTCCCGCCACTTGCCGGTGGCGAAGCGATAGAAGTCGTCGCAGGGTGCGACCGTGCGGTCGAGACCCGCGACTTCGAAGCCATGCTCGCCGAGGAACGGCGCCTGGGCGGCAGGCTGCGCTTTCGGCTGGGGCGGCTGGGTCGTGGCGCAGGCGGCGAGAAGGAGGGTGGTGAAGAGAAGGATGGATGTGCGTCGCATTGCGGCGCGGAGGGTACAACATGGGTGCCAGTGATTGAGCTGTTGAGCGGTTAAGCGGTTGAGCTTTTCAGCGGCTCAATCGCTCAACAGCTCAACAGCTTTCCAGCACGACTTCCAACAATCCCAGCAACTCCTCAAACCGCGGCCCCGGCTTCGGCACGACCGGCGCGCCGTTCGGCGCTTTCGCGCCGCACGCGGTCATGAAGATCACCGCGTACTCGTCGCCGATTTCGCGGGCCAGGTCCAATGCGCGTAGATCGGGGAGGTCGAGATCGAGCAGGACGACGGCCGGGGCGGCTCTACGGATGGTGTCGAGGGCGCTGAAATCGGGGTCCACGAGAGCGATTTCGAACTCCATCAGACGGAAAAACGTGTGCAGCATTTCCGCAGTTGACCGGTCGCTCTCCACCACCGCGATGCGGGTTGTGAAGAGCGGCGAGTCGGCGCTATGCTGCATCGGATTCCGGACCGACGCGATGTGCGCTATCGCTCCTCCCCATCCAGGTCGAACAGGTCGGCTGCGTGCACCTGCTCGCGCGCGAGGCGGCGGCAGGCCGCCACGATCGCTGCAATACAGCGCCGCGTCGGCTCCATCCGCCCCATCCGGATCCGCAGCAGATGTTGGCGGCTGTAGCCCGACTCGCGCGCGAGGTGCGCCGGCTTGATCCCCCGGGCCTTCAGATACTTTTCGAGGCGCGTCGTCATGTGCAATATCTTGCACTTTAGTGGAATGCAGGATAGGTGTCAATCCCGAGGCGCTTTTTTGTGCAATGACGTGCATGATCCTGCGCAACTCATACTGACATCAGGACTTCTACCAGAGCGACCGATCCGTCCCCATTCCCCCTCCTGACCGATTCCACAGGGGGTGGATTGCGCGTTTGCCGTCACTCCTGTGCGAGAGTGTCGTCATGACGTGGTCGATCCCGCAGAGAAAAGAGATGAGGTCCCGCTCGGCCGCGGCCGGCGGAAGGGAAGGCTCGGCACCCTTCCCTTCCGCCGTCCCCGCGTTTCGCGCGCGATCCCGTCTGGCGCTGAGCATCCGTACTCACGCATCTCTCTGATCCGAGACCACTTGCAATGCAGTGAGTTGCTTACATCACCCGTAGTTAGTAACCTTTAAGTTACTTACGATACTCTCATGCTCGGCGAAACCGTACGCGAAGCACGCATCCGAAAAGGCCTGACGCAGGCCCGGCTGGCCCGCATGGCCGGCGTCAGCCGCCGTCACCTCGCCGCTCTCGAAAAGGGGGCGAACGTCTCGATCCTCGTGCTGCGCAAGGTCGCGGCAGTACTGGAGCTGAACGAGATCCAGCTCGGCGGCGGACTCTCCGTCCGCGCCGGCAGCGACGCGATGGTGAACGTCCCGCTGCTGACCGACACGCTGCGCGAGGCGCGCATCGGCGCCGTCCGCGCGGAGATGATGATCGATCGCGCCGAGAGTCTTCTCGCGGGCGGCGAGACTCAGGCAATGATCGTCGCCGACGCGCCGCAACGCCCTCCCGCCGCCCACCTCCCCGGCACTCCGCTCTGGCCGCTCGGCGCGCCGGGCCGCGTGCGCGAAGGCGAGGACTGGGTGGAGGTGCGCACCGCCGGCGAGCTGCGACAAGGTCAACCTGTTGACGAAGTCCGCCACGAGCAGGCAGTCATCCCGGTCGGCGCGCTGGAGGCGGGCGAGATCGTCTTCCGCGCCCGCGGCGACGAGATGAAGAACGTCGGCATCCGCGACGGCGACCTCCTCATCGCCGAGAACCGCCCCCGCGGCCGCGCCAACACCGCGGAGCTGGTGATCGCGAAGATCGGCAAGGAGGTCTGGGTCGGCCGGTGGTGGGCCAAGAACGGCCAGAAGACGCTGGTCGACGATCACCGCACTCCGATCGAGCTGCCGCGCAAGAGTGTGAAGGTGGTGGCGGCGATAACAGTCGTGCTCAGAAATAGTTCTTGAGCGGTTGAGCGGTTGAGCGGTTGAGCGGTTCAGCTAAACAGCTCAACAGCTCAACAGCTACTATTCCCCCCATGTCCGAGCTCCGCCGCGACATCGGCCTCTGGCGCGGCATCGCGCTGAACATGATCGACATGGTCGGGATCGGTCCCTTCATCACGATCCCGTTGATCCTTTCGGAGATGGGCGGCACGCGCGGGATGCTGGCCTGGATCCTCGGCGGATTGCTCGCCATCTCCGACGGCCTGGTCACTGCGGAGCTGGCGTCGGAGCTCCCCTCCTCCGGCGGCTCGTATCACTTCCTCCGCACCGCGTACGGCAAATGGGGACGCCTCGTCTCCTTCCTCTTTCTCTTCCAGATCCTCTTCTCCGCGCCGCTGTCGATGGCGTCGGGCTGCATCGGGTTCGCGAACTATCTGCGCGTCCTCATCCCGTCGGTCGAGTCGCACATTCAGTTGACGGCGATGATCGTCTGCGTCCTCACCGTCCTCCTGCTGCTGCGCAAGATCGAGACGATCGGCAAGGTGTCGATCCTGCTCTGGGCCGGCGTGCTGCTGACGCTCGTCATCGTGATCGGCGCCGGACTGCCGCACCTGAAACTGAGCGCCTTCACCTTCTGGAACGCGCCGCGCGTCGACGACAAGCTCGGCTTCGCCGGCCTCGGCGCCGCGCTGATCTACGCGGTCTACGACTATCTCGGCTACTACAACATCTGCTACCTCGGGGACGAGGTGCAGGAGCCGTCGAAGACGATCCCGCGCGTGATCGTGATCTCGATCCTCGCCATCGCCGCGATCTACCTCGTGATGAACGCGTGCCTCATCTCCGTGCTCCCGATCAAGCAGGCGATGACCTCGAAGTCGGTGGTCGGCGACTACATCGAAGTGCTGATGGGACACCGCTCCGCGCAGGTGCTGTCGGTGCTGATCCTCTGGACCGCGTTCGCGTCGATCTTCTCGCTGATGCTCGGCTACTCGCGCATCCTCTACGCCGCCGCGCGCGACCGGAACTTCTTCGGACTTTTCGCGAAGCTGCACGCCACCGAGGCGTATCCGATCGTGTCGCTGCTCTTCCTCGGCAGCGTCGCGGCGATCTTCTGCTGGATCCCGCTGAAGAGCGTGCTGCAGGCGATCCTCTCCATCCGCGCGGTCATCCCGTTCATGGCGCAGATCGCCGGCGCAGTGATCCTCCGCGTCCGCGAGCCGGAACGTCCGCGCCCGTTCCGCATGTGGCTCTATCCGCTACCGGCGATCACCGCGCTCGGACTCTGGAGCTACATCGTCATCTCACCGCAGAAGGGGATGCAGTGGGGCGGGCTGTACGTGATCAGCGCGGGGCTGGTGTTTTTCGCGCTGCGCGAGTGGTTCACGCGGCGTCACGTCCGTTCGTGATCGATCCAGCGCGCGACGTCGGGCGGCTCGTACGCGGCGAAGCGCTCGAGCAGTCTCTTCGGATCGCTCTCGACGATCGCGATCTCGCGGAAGCGCGGCGCGATGAAGCGCTCCTCAACGGCCTGGTCGAGGAACGTGAATAGCGGCGCGTAGAAACCGCCGACGTCGAGGAAGCCGCACGGTTTGCGATGCGAGCCGAGCTGCGCCCAGGTCCAGATCTCGAAGATCTCCTCGAGCGTGCCGAGGCCGCCGGGGAGGGCGATGAAACCGTCGGCGAGATCGGCCATCTTCGCCTTGCGCTCGTGCATCGTCTCGACGACGTGCAGCTCCGCGAGTCCGAGGTGTCCGACTTCGCGCTCCGACAACATGCGTGGAATCACGCCGATCACTTCGCCGCCGAGGCGGAGCATCTCGTCCGCGAGGATGCCCATCAGGCCGACGCGTCCGCCGCCGTAGACGAGACCGATGTTGCGCGCGGCGAGCGTCGCCGCCATGTCGCGCGCGGCGTCGGCGTACTCGGGACGCGCGCCGACGTTGGAGCCACAGAAAACGCAGAGTCGTTTCATTCGGCCCGTAAGATTAACGGATGCGCAGAGTGATCGCCCTCGCCTTTCTGTTCATCGCCGGAATCGCGGAGGCTCAAACCGCCGCCGTCGACAAGCTCGCGACCGAGACGATGAAGCAGTGGAAGCTCCCCGGCCTCGCGATCGCGATCGTGAAAGACGACAAGGTGATCCTGGCCAAGGGCTACGGCGTGAAGGAGCTCGGCGGCTCGGCGCCGGTCACCGATGAAACGCTCTTCCAGATCGCGTCGACCTCGAAGGCGTTCACGACGACCGCGATGGCGATGCTGGTCGACGAAGGCAAGCTCGCGTGGGACGACCCGGTTCGTCAACATGTTGCCTACTTTCATCTCGACGACGCGTGCGCCGACTCGCTGGTCACGCTGCGCGACGTGGTCTGCCACCGCACCGGCCTCAGTCAGCATGATGAACTGTGGGACAACTCGGGCCTCTCGCGCGAGGAAGTGATCCGCGCCGTCGGCAACGTCGGGCTGACGAAGCCGTTTCGCAGCGCCTACCAGTACCAGAACATCATGTTCATGGTGGCGGGCGAAGCGGTGGCGCAGGCGGGCGGGATGTCGTGGAACGACTTCGTGCGGACGCGCATCTTCGACCCGCTCGGGATGTCGCGCACGGTGACGACCATCGCCGCCTGGAACGCCTCGGCGAACCACGCCAGCGGCCATCGCTACGATCCGGCGACGGGCGCGATGCGCGTCCAGGCGGTGGCGGACGAGGACAACCTCGGGCCGGCCGGCTCCATCGCGTCGTGCGCGCGCGACATGGCGCAGTGGCTCCGCTTCCAGCTCGCCGGCGGCGTCATCGACGGCAAACGGCTCGTGTCGAGCGAGGCATTGAACGAAACGCGCACGCCGCAGTTGGCGCGGCGGCTGGAGGGAGAGACGCGCGAGCTGAACCCCGACGCAAACCTGCTGTCGTACGCGATGGGGTGGAACGTCTCCTACTACCACGGCACGACGCTCGTCTCGCACTCAGGGTCGCTAAACCGGTTTCGCACGCAGGTCGCGCTGCTGCCGAAGGAGCATGCCGGCGTGGTGGTGATGACGAACGTGGGTCGCGGCGTCTCCATCATCGCCCTCCGCTCCGCGCTGATCGACCTCCTCCTGGCGCGTCCGGCGCGCGACTGGAACGCGTTCTATCTCGCGGCGGAGAAGACGATCGACGAGCGCGACGCGGTGCGGCGCCGCGAGCGCGAAGCGAAACGGCATCGCGACACGCACCCCTCGCGCGAGCTCGCCGCGTATGCCGGCCGGTACGAGAGTCCGTCGCACGGCGCCGCGGTGGTGACGGTCGAAAACAACAGCCTCGTGCTGCGCTGGAAACGGCTCACGCTGCCGCTCACGCACTACCAGTACGACACGTTCAGCGCGTTCTCGGAGGACGACGACGTGGAGGAGCGGGTGCAGTTCGCGCTCGATGCGGTCGACGGTGAGGTCAACACGTTGACCATCTTCGGGAAGACGTTCACGAAGAGGCGATGAGCCGCACGATCTCGTCGATCGTCTTGTTCACGTCCTCGGCCGTGTTGTGGTCGACGATGATCGAGAAGTAGCGATAGCCGCCGCGCGGCATGGCGATGATGCCGCTCAAGGCGCTGACGCCTTCGAGCGTGCCGGTCTTGCCGCGGACGCGCGACTCGAGCTCGACGAGCCGGTAGTGCAGCGTCCCTTCCTGATTCGGCGTAGCCAGCAGCAGCCACCAGGCGCCGCGGCGCTGCGGCGTGTTCATCCAGCGCAGCAGCTTCACGACCGCGGCGGGGGTGACGAGATTGTCGGGCGAGAGTCCGGAGCCGTCCATGAAGCGGAGGTCTTTCGGGTCGATGCCGATCGTGCCGGCGAAGCGGCGCTCGGTGTCGAAGGCGGATGCGTACGAGCCGCCGCCGGCGTTCTTGAACAGCATCTCGGCGTAGAGGTTCTGGCTGTTCTTCAGCGTGGTGGTGAGGAGTTGGGAGATGGGTGGGGAATCGATGGTGGCGATTCGTTCGGACAGGCGAGGGCGCCTGTCCCCCCACTGGACTCGGGCGTCGCCGTCTACGGTGATGCCGTCGAGGACGAGCAGGTCGCGTAACGCGCGCGCGGCGTGCAGCGCGGGATCATCGATCGCGTTCTCCTCGATCGCGTTCTCGTGATACGCGATCGCGTCGACCGGCGCGGAGTACGACGACGACAGGTTGCCGACTTTCCAGCTCGGCGGGATGGTCGTGCGATCGAAGAGCGAGACGTCGGCGACGACGTCGTGCACGTGCGTGATGCCGCGCGCGTGCACCGCCGCGAGCATCGGTGCGAACGCGTCGCCGGGCGAGGCGTAGTAACGGCCGCCGAACGACGGATCGCCGCCGCCGCGCAGGATGAGGTCATCGCCGTCGCGCCAGAGCTCCGTGGTGAAGTGATGATCGAAGCCGAAGCAGTCGACGGCGGTCGCGGCGGCGAAGAGCTTGCGGTTCGACGCCGGCACCATGAGCTTGTGCGCGTTGCGCGCGTAGAGCACGCGGCCGGAGTCGTCTTCGACGTCGATGGCCCAGACGGCGCGGGTGTCGGTGAGCTGGTCGATGCGCGGGTACGACGCGCAGCCGGCGAGCAGAAGGACGAGCGCTAGGCGAAGGACCATTCTTCGAATCCTGTCGATTGATCGAGGTTCTGGTGGACGGCGGGGAGCATGGCGGTCGCTTGCGGGATGCGTTGTGCGACGGCGTGCGCGATGAGCGTTTGGGCGTAGTCGCGGGCGAGGCGGTAGGGTTTGAGTTGTCGGGTTGTTGCGTTGTCAGGTGGTTGGGTCGTTTCGATCGCCGAAAGATATTCGAACACTCTCGATTCGAGCGGCGTTCCGAGAGCTGCGTCGAGCAGAAACACGTTGTGGGTTTCGATCAGCGATCCGTCACTCGCGACTAAACGCGCGATCAACTCTTCGCGATCCACCGGTACGCCGCGCTCGACAAACGTCTCGCCGCGATAGGCGGTCCATTCGTAGATGCCCGTCCGGAGCAACGCGAACCTCCCCTTCTCGCCGAGGATCGGCACGAGTCGCCACGCCGCTCGCGAGACGATCAGCTTCATACCGAGGTCTTCGAAGTCGCGCGACGCTGCCTCGAAGTAGCGCTGCTCCAATTGTGGGTCGTCGAGGTGGAACGCGAGCCAGTGCTCGGCGGCGAGGCGGTCGCCGTCGCGGAGGGCGGCGTCGAGGTCGGGCTCCTCGTCCACCTGCGGCGGATCGAGGATCGGCGGCTCGCTCCACGGAAGGCGGCTGCCGGCGGCGTAGATCGCGCACTCGGTGAGCATCTCGCGATACGACGCGCCGAGCTCTTCGCGCAGGTCGTATGCGGCGAGACAGGCGAGGAAGGCGTGCTTCGCGTGTTGTGACGGCGCGTACGCGAGCACGGCGAAGCGCGCCACGGCGAGAAAGAGCTCGTCGTCTTCGCCGAAGTCCTCCACGGCGCGGCGTGTTGCCGCCTCATCGCGTTCGAGGAGGGCTTCGTAAAGCGGCGTCAATGCTTCTTCTTGGGTGCAGGTTTCGGCGCAGGTTTGGGGGGCGGCGGAGGGGCGGTCGAGGCGCCGCCATCCTCTTCGGAGCGGCTGTCTTCGACCTCCACCGTCTGCGTCATCGCGTCGGTGCCGGTGGGCGCGGGACGGGCGTCGGCAGGGGCGATGGTCTGCGTCGTCGGAGTTTGAGTGGCGCTCGGCGCAGGCGTCTCACGGCGATGGCACGCGACGAACAGAATCGCAATCAAGCTGAGGATCAGGAGGCTGTTTCTCACGCCGGTCGTCATGCAAGTTCCCTGACAGGATTTCGCTACAATGCGCCACCTATGCCGGACCGCAAACGCATCGGGATCTTCGGTTGGGGCCTTGTCGCGCCGAAGTCTCCGAACATCGACGCCTTCGAGCGCAACCTCGAGCGCGCCGACACCTGGCTCTCACCTTTTGAGGGGTTCGGGCCGTCGAATTTTCTCGTTGGATACCCCGATTTCGACTTTGAAACATACCACGGCTGGTTCGACGAGCGTTTCCCGCCCGCCAAGTTCTCGCAGTTGAAAGACAAGATGGGACCGATGGTGCAGTACGCCATCGGCGCGTTCATCCAGTCGCTCGCGCAGAACCCCGGCCTCGAGGCGTATCTGCAATCGCTCGGCACGCGCTGCCACGTCTACGTCGGCACGGGACTGGGCGACATCACGATCACGTCCGAGGAAGCGCTGCGCCTCGACCGCGCTCAGCATCGCTGGAACGAGTTCTGGGCGAAGGCGGAACGCTGCGAGGCGTTGCGCGATCATCTCGAAGGCGAAGAGCACGACCCGCACGCGCCGCGCGATCCGTCCGAACTGTTCGTCGGCAGCGAGGAATGGATCGAGGCGAAGCACGCGTGGGAGGCGTACTGGGCGAAGCGGAGCGATGCGCTGCGCGAGTATCTCGCCGAGGCCGCGGCGATTCAGGGCGAGCCGGTGCCGCCGTCGTCCGGATCGGCGAAGTTGTCGAGCATCCGCCAGAAACTGAATCGCATCCGCGCGCTGAACAAGAAGTGGGGCTGCCCCGAGGAGCCGTGGGCCAGCGTCTCGCCGAACCTGCTCTGGAACATCAACAACATCGCGGCGTCGCAGATCTCGATGCTCGGCAAGATCACCGGTCCGGCCTTCGCGCCGATCGCCGCGTGCGCGTCGTTCGGCATCGCCGCCAAGATGGCGATGGATTCGATTCACCTCGGCGAAGCGGACGCCGTCGTCATCGGCATGTGCGATCCGCCGCCCCATCCGATGGTCATCTCCGCGTTCTACAACGCGAACGTCGTGTCGGCGGATGCGGACGTCTCGCGCCCGCTGACCGGACTCAAAGGAACGCACGTCGCGGGCGGCTCGTGCGTCTGGATCGTCGGCGACGCGGAGAAGCTGCGCGCGGCGGGATTCCAGGCGCTGGGGATGGAGATCGTCGGCGTCGGCGCTTCATCCGACGCGCATCACATCATCACGCCGTCGAAAGGCGGACCGCAGCTCGCGATGAAGCAGGCGATGGAAGAAGTGCAGGCCAGCGATGTCACGACGTGGGACATGCACGCGACGGCGACGCCGGGCGATGCGACGGAGATCGAGCATTCGCTGGAGCTGCTGCATCCGGATGTCATCTTCACCGCGCGCAAGGGAACGTTCGGACACGGGATGTCGGTCGGGGGCGGCTGGGAGCTGACGGCGCAGCACCTCGGCATGGCGCGCGGGAAGCTCTTCCCGATGGCGCTCACCGAGGGCGAGCTGCACGCGGATGTGAAAGTGCACTCCGCGAAGTTCGTGCAGACCGAGGGCTCGGATGTCGCGCCCGGCTACAGCGGAAAGCTGAGCATGGGCATCGGCGGCATCAACTCCTGCGTGATCTCCAAGCCGTGGGATTGATCGGCGTCACCGCACTCCACAGCACGTAGAAAATTGGCGCCCGCTGTCGCGCGGGAGTACGATCCGCCGAACTACGGCCAACACAATTTTGACGGGAGGAAAACTCATGAAAATCCGGGTCCTCGCAGCAACGGCTTTGCTCGTTCTCTGTACCAGTGCGTTCGGGCAGGAGCCGCAGAAGAAGGAAATGTCCGCCGAAGAGAAGGCGATGATGATGGCGATGATGCCGGGCGACGCACACAAGCTGCTCGACGGCATGGTCGGCACCTGGGACGCGAAGGTCTCGATGTACATGGACCCCTCGCAGCCGCCGATGGTGAGCAGTGGCACGTCCGAGAACTCCTGGGTCCTCGGCAATCGCGAAGTGATGTCGAAGTTCACCGGCACCTTCATGGGCGCGCCGTTCAGCGGCGTCGGCTACAACGGCTACGACAACATCAAGAAGCAGTATTGGGGCACGTGGATGGACACGATGTCGACCGGCGTGATGGTGTCGACCGGCAACACGACCGACAACGGCAAGACGTGGAAGTTCACGTCGTCGATGCCCGACCCGATGACCGGCAAGGACGCGCCGATGGAAGAGAAGATCACCATCGTCGACAAGGATCACCACACGTTCGAGATGTGGACCCCTGGTCCGGACGGACGGATGATGAAGATGATGGAGATTAATTACACGCGGAAGAAGTGACGAAATGCGGTTGCTCGGTTGCTGAGGGTTGCTGGGTTGCCTGGTGTTACCCAGCAACCCAGCAACCTAGCAACGCACGGGAAAGTCGTTGCGTCGTCCGTCCAATTCGTTGAGCAAATCACGGGAGGACGACGAACATGGCATTCGTAGATTTCACGACTCAATCGCTAGGCACTCGCCCGCCTTCGTTCGCACTGGGCGGGTTCAATTTCACGGCCGCGAACATGCGAGTCAGAGTCGATCCGGGCAGCGCGCCGAACGGACTGACGTTTTCCGTGACGGACCTGCGCATCGAGCTCGAGGAGTCGGCCGCCGATGTGTTTCTTGCGTTGACCGTCGATAACGCAACGCAAGTCATGGCGTACGACATGTCAGGAGCACCGATTCCGCCGGTCTACACCTTTCCCGAGAATTCCGGGGGACGCATTGCCGTCTTCCATGCGCCGAACCCGGTCATCCGAGAGCTGCGGGTCACTGTCGGCGACGACGAGAATCTCATCAACGTCGTGACCTCGCATCCGTAATCGACCCTCTCCCCGCGCGGCGGGGAGAGGGGCTAAGTGGCAACTACTTACCCGGCTTGAAAATCGCGAACGACGCTCCCTGCGGATCGCCGAGGACCGCGAAGCGGCCTACGTTCGGGATGTCGGTCGGCTCGTGATGCACCGACGCTCCGAGCGACTTCGCTTTCGCCGCTGACTGATCGACGTCATCGACCAGGAAGTAGGTGTTCCAGAACGGCGGGACTCCTTCGAAGCGCGCTTCCTTCATCTCCATGAATCCGCCGCGCGCTTTGTCGCCGTCGTGCCATTCGGTGTATTCGGGACTCTCTTTCGTCGTCCAGCCGAAGAGGCTCGTGTAGAACTTTCGCTCCCCCGCGCCGTCATGCGCCATCAGCTCGTTCCAGCAGAACGAGCCGGCCTCATTCGAGACCTGCGCGCCGATGTGCTGGCGCGGCTCCCAGATCGCGAACGTCGCGCCTTCCGGATCGGTGAGCACCGCCATGCGGCCGTACTCGAACACGTCCATCGGCTCGGCCACGACCGTCGCGCCGAGCGACTTCGCCTTCGCCGCTGTTTCGTCGGCGCTCGCCACGCTGACGTACGACAGCCAGTTCGGCGGCACCTGCTTGTTCTCGTAGACCGCGCCGACCTGGCCCGTCCCCAGCTTCGCCAGGTTGTACGGCGGCTGATCGCCCATCGGAACCTCGTCGTAGCTCCACCCGAAGAGATCGGTGTAGAACTTCTTCGCGGCCTGCGCGTCGGATGTCGCGAGCTCTACCCAGCAGAACTGTCCCGGATCGTATTTGGTCACTTCCATTCGCATTCCTCCTGCTGATTCACTTCAATGTTTTTCCGGTGGCCTTTTCCAATGACGACGGGTCGTCGAGGATGATCCATTCGAGGACCGAGACCGGCAGCGAGCCGTGCGCGATCAGTTCATCGTGGAAGGCGCCGAGGCGGAACGCGCTCGCCTTCGCATCGCGATAGCGCCCGAGGAGCTGCATGATCTGCCACTTGCCGGTGATGTAGCTGATCTTCTGCGTCGGATCAGTGGCCGCGCCCGCTGCCTCGCCGGTGCCCGCCTCTTTGTCCAGTCCGCCCGCCTCCATGAAGTACTTCACGGCCTGATCGAACGTCCATCGCCCGGTGTGCAAATTGACGTCCACGCCGATGCGTGCGGCGCGGTAGCGCGAGAGCCGCAGCACCTGCGCTGCGGCCGCCGACTCCGGCGCGTAGAGACCGGTCCGCGTCAGCATCTCCTCACCGTAGAGTGCCCAGCCTTCGATGAACACCGAATCCCCCTGCTGCCGGCGGATCTCGTCCTTCAGTCGATTGGAGATCGAGATCTGCAGGAAGTGTCCGGGGATCCCTTCGTGCCCGAGGATCGGACGCGGATCTTCGATCGCGGCGCGGATGTAGAAGTTGCGGCTCTGCGGGTTGTAGGTCGGGATGAAGTAGAAGCCGCTCGCATCGCGATCGTAGAGTCCGGGCGGATTCATGAAGCCGCCGGGCGACGTCGGCTTGAACGCGTCGGGCAGTTGGCGGATGAGAAACGGCCCGAGGTAATCGGGGAGCGTCAGCAGGCGATTCTCTTTGAGGAAGCGGATCATCTCCTCCTCGCGGCTCTGATACCGCTCGAGGAACGACTGCTGATCCTTCGGGATGTCGGCGGCGCGATGCGGATCGGGATCGGCCATCGCCGGATCTTTCAGCATCGCCTCGAGCGCGCGGTAGCGGGCGAGCTCGACGCGGCCGAGCTGTTCGACTTCATCCGCATTGAACGGCAGCAGCAGGATGTGCCGCAGCATGAACTCGTAGTTCGACTTGCCGATCGGCTTCCACGGCTTCATCGACGAGAGCCGCGACTCGAGCCAGTCGGCGTAGTCGTGCATCGCGCGCGCGGCGTTCTTCTTCGCCGACGCCAGCTCGTCCTTCTCCGCGGGCGAGAGTCCGCCGGCGAGTGTGTCGATGGTGTCGAAGAGCGAGTCGATCGAGCGCGCCGAATCGATCGCCAGTTCCGCGTAGAGCCGCACCGGTTCGGTGAGGTTCTTCTTCCCCTGCTCGATGACCCGCGGCACCTGCTGCAGGCGCTTCGTCGCGGCGCGCGCGCGGACCTCGCCCGGTGCGTACTCCTTCTTCAGCAGCGAGAAGATGCCGTCGCTCGCCTCGCGCACGTAGAGCTGCGGATCGCTGACCTCGCGCCGCAGCACGCGATCGGCGAATTCATCGCGCTCGATCTGCGAGCGGAAGAGGATCGCGTCGATCGTGTCGTCTTTCCCCCACCCCTTCGTGTCGATGCCGCGGACTTTCTCCGCGATCTCGTGCACGTGCGCCTGACGCTTCGCGATCGCCGCGGCCGAATAGTCGGCGAGCTTCTCGTCCCAGGTGTGCAGCCCCTGATCGGATGCGCCGACGGGATAGTTCTGATTGCGCCAGTCGTAGTAGTCGTTTGCGAGCGTGTGCAGGTCGGTCGGTGTCATGGCGAAAAGAGGCGTGGCGAGGAACAACGCGGCCAACACGATCTTCATATGGCGGGCATGCTATCGCGGCCCAACGATCGCGCGACGACACGGAAAAGTGCCGTTCACCGAACTTTCACCCCGCGTAACCAACACGAGACTTTTCCATACGTAAAGCCACTTATCCTGTTCTCGGGTTTCCCGGACATCTGTAGCAGGAGGTCGTTATGGCGTCGGTCGAAAAGCAGCGTGTAATCACTCCTGGCGACCCGGCGCTCGAATCTGGACGCGGCGAACCGTACGCCGCCGGCACCACGATCGCCCGCTACAAGATCGTCTCTCTCCTCGGATCCGGCGCGATGGGCGACGTCTACCGCGCGACCGACCGCACGCTGGAGCGCGAAGTGGCGCTCAAGGTCCTCCCCGCGGAGCTGGTGCACGACCGCGAGCGCGTCCGCCGATTCGCGCAGGAAGCGCGCGCCGCATCGGCCCTCAGCCATCCGCACATCGTCACCATCCACGAAGTCGGACACGCCCGTCCTTCGTCGAACGTCCAGCAGATCGCCGACCGCACGACGAAGCGCAACAGCGAAGTGCACTACATCGCGATGGAGTTCGTCGACGGCCGCACGCTGCGCGAGACGTTCGGCACCTCGCTCCCGCTCCGCCGCGCCGTCGAGCTCCTGGCGCAGGTCGCCGACGGCCTCGGCAAGGCGCACGCCGCCGGCATCATCCATCGCGATCTCAAGCCCGAAAACATCATCGTCGCCAATGAGGGATACGCGAAGGTCGTCGACTTCGGCCTGGCGAAACTGATCGACGCCGATCGCGGCTGGAACCCGATCGGAGCCGACTCCCCCACGATGCGCGCCATCACGCAGAACGGCGAAGTCCTCGGCACGCCGGGCTACATGTCGCCCGAACAGATCACCGGCGGCGTGGTCGACGTGCGCGCCGACGTCTTCTCCTTCGGCTGCATCCTCTACGAGGCGATCACCCGCACGCGGCCGTTCGAGGCGGAGTCGTTCGTCGACACGCTCTACAAGATCCTGCACGAAGATCCGCCGTCGATCTCCGCGCTCGCGCCGGCGACGCCGCCGGAGCTGCAGAGAATCGTCAGCAAGTGCCTGGCGAAGGATCGCGAGGAGCGCTATCAGTCGATCCGCGACGCGGCGCTCGATCTCCGCCAGTGGCTGCACCAGGGCGAAACGAGCGAACAGCCGGCGCACCGCGACCGCACGTCGCAACTGCGCATCGCGCTGCTGGCCACGACGCTCGCCGCGCTTCCGGTCCTCGGCTGGATCTTTCTCGGACATCGCAGTCCGTCGTCGAGCGCGATCCCGGAGCAGACGACGCGCCGCGTCACCACGAACGGCCGCACGCCGCTGGTCGCCATCTCGCCCGACGCGCGCTACCTCGCGTACGTGACAAACGACGCGCGCGGCAGCGCGGTGTGGCTGGAGCAGCTCGAGACGAAGTCGTCGATGCAGCTCGTGCCGCCGGCGCCGGGCCACTTCGTCTCCGTCACCTTCTCGCGCGACGGCAACTACGTTTACTACGTCCGCTACGACACGAACCTGATGGCCGATCTCGTGCGCATCCCGATGCTCGGCGGGAAGGCGGAGACGCTCGTCCACGACATCGACACGCGGCCCGATTTCTCGGCCGACGGCAAACACGTCGCCTTCGTGCGCGACGACTTCAACAAGTCGACGAGCACGGTGATGGTGGCGAACGCCGACGGCACCGGCGAGCGCGCGCTGGCGGCGATTCATCTCTCCGATCGCGCGTACTCCCCGTCGTGGTCGCGCGACGGACAACACCTCGTGGTCGCGCAGCACGCGAAGCTGCTCGACATCGCCTTCCCGAGCGGAAAGATCCGTGAGATCACGACCGAGCCTCGCTTCGAGTCGGTGCGCAACGTGACGTGGTCGGATCGCGACACGCTGATCGTCGCCGCGGTGCAGGAACAGTCGACCGGACACGTGCGCCTCTGGGAAGTCGAGGCCTCGAACGGCGAAGCGCGGCCGATCACCGATGAACTGAGTGATCTCTCGCTGCCGTCGATCAGCGCGGACGGCAAGACGATCGCCGCCGTGCAGACGATCCGCCAGGCGAATCTCTTCAACTACGACGGCAAGGGCGTCAAGCAGATCACCTCCGGCCTCGGCTCGACCAATGGCCTCAACGGCATCGCCTGGCTCGGCGATCACATCCTCTATTCATCGACGAGCGACGGCGCGTCGTCGATCTGGAGCGCCGACCCGGCCACCGGCACGGCGTCGAAGCTGACCGAGGGGACGGGCGACGACTTGCAGCCGACGCCGTCGCCCGACGGTTCGGTCATCGTGTACGAAGCGGCGTCGAAGGACCAATACACGCTCTGGCGGATGAAGCCGGACGGCACCGATCGCCGCCAGTTGACGCCCGGTCCGCGCGATTACGACTTCGCCATCTCGCCTGATTCGAAGACGCTCGCCTGGGCGTCGGTCGACACGAAGTCGAACGAGTGGTCGATGTGGACGATGCCGCTCGCGGGCGGCACGCCGAAGAAGATCGCCACGCGCTCGACGCTCATCCAGCAGCTTCGCTACACGCCCGACGGCCAGACGATCATCTTCACCGGATACGCCGGCAGCATGCTCCGGCTCTATCGCATGCCGGCCACCGGCGGCACGATCACGGAGATGACGAGCAAGCGCGCGGCGGACAGCTCGCTCTCGGCCGACGGCCGCACGCTCCTCTGCGCGTACGACTACGACGACAAGTTGACCACGTCGCTGGCGATGATTCCGCTCGACGGCGGCGACATGAAGACGATGCCGCTGAAGGGCTGGCGCTACCGCTGGCGCGCGAATGACGTGACCTACCTGCACACCGAGAACGGCACGACCAATCTCTGGATGCTCGACCACGGCACGCCGCGCCAGTTGACGGAGTTCAGCGAAGGCTCGGTCGTCGATTACACCTGGAGCGCGGATGGAAAGCGCGCGGTGGTCACGCACGTGGTCGATTCGTCGGATGCGGTGGTGATCAGGAGGAAGTAGCTGCCGTCACTGCCCGCAGGAGTCATCGCCGTAGTTCTCCTTGAAATACACGACGTTGTCGACCGTGGTCTGAATCGGATCTTTGTCTTGTAAGGAGACGACGATCGTTCTTCCCGGCTCCATGTGTTGAAGCAGGGCGTAGAAACTGGCCATGTCCGTGACCGCAACGTCATTGATCCCCTTGATGACGTCGTCGATCTCGAATCCGGAACGCTCCGCGACGCTGTTGGCGTCGACCTGACTGACGATGGCGAAATCACTGCGTACGAGCCGCAAGCCCGGGATGCCGATGTGCATCCCGCGCGATTTCATCAGAGGCCGCATGTACGCCACCTGTTCGATCGCCCGTAGGCCGAGGCGATTGGCGGGATAGGACTTCGCCAGACGCGCGTACGCCTGGAACGCCTCATCGTAGTGACAGCGGTTCAACAGCTCCCACGCCATCCAGTTGAGCGAGTTGTCGGCCGCATTGCGGCCGGGGAAGCGACGCACGACTTCTTCGAAAATCGGACGCGCCCGTTCCCATTCATCCCGGACCAGCAGGTAGTGGACGCCCCGCTCGGCGAGCATGTCGTCATAAAGCGGAACGGACGTCGGATACCGTTTCAGAAAACCGTCGACCACCGCGATGGCCTTGTCGTAGTCGCCGAGGTGACGGTACGTCGCGGCGCGGAGATACGAGGCGCGGGGAGCAAAATCGGACGTGGGATACGCACTCTCGACGCGCAGAAACGTTCCGATCGCCGACAGGAGCAGAAACTTCGACTCGCTGTAGTCGCCCGCCGAGTCGATCTGCTTGAGTCCGAGATTGAAGAGGCGCTGCGCGTCGGGCCGCTCCGCGGCTTTGATCAGGTCGATGATGATCCTGCGCGAATTGCGCATGCTCTGCGGAACGCCGACCTTGTGGTGCCCGAGATCGGCGATGTACCCGTCGAGAAGCGATTGCGCGGTCTGGTAGTCCCCTTTTTCGACGGCGTCGGACGAGCGATCGAACCCTTCCACATCTTCAGGCTCCCATGCCGCCAATCGCGCCGGCGAGGTGGCCGCGAGCCAGGCCGTGACCTGTTGCAGCGTGACCCTCTTTCCCTCCTGCGCCGCTTCGACGATCCGGTCGATGTCGTCGTCGCAATTGGAGTGACAGGCCAGCGACACCGCGCGATACGCGTCGTCGAGCCGGCCGGCGGAGGCCAGACTCTCGGCACACCGTCTCGCCGTCTGGCGTAACCGCGCCGGCTCGATCCGTTCGAGCGCCGTCAGATCGGCCAGCATCGTCTCGACATCGCATTTGTTTCCCGGGCGGCAGTCGGCGTTCCTGACCGCGTCTGCCCGCAGCGCCGTATCGCGGACGAGACTCTTCGGATAGTCGTCGATGACCTTGCGGTATTCACCGAGGAAGTACCACGCGTGGTCGATGAACGGCTCGGTGGGCGCCGTCCTCGTCAACGTCGTTAGATACAGGCGATCGGAGTCCGCGATCCGCCAGTCGTCTTCTTCCACCAGGCTCCCGCGATGCAGCGCTTCCATCATCCGCAGCGGCACACCGATCCAGACTTTCGAGAGCTCCGCGCGCTTGCATCGCTTGCGCATGTCGGCGACCACCTGCTCCGCGGCTTTGCGCCCTTCCTGCGCGGCAATGGCCCTGATGTTGGCGTGAAACTGAAAGCGCCAGCGGTAGTCGGTGCGCGGGAGGTGTTGGGTCCAATCGCACAGCAACGTCAGACCTTCCCGGTACTGCTTCTGGCCGAAGTAGGTGGCGACGAGCAGGCCGTTGATCGAATCGATGGCCTGCGCCGTCTTCTTCGATGACCGGATCTCTTCGAGGAGGACCCGAGCCTGGGACATGGTCGCCGGATCGGACAGCAGCTCGCGAAGACGCCTGGTTTCCTCGCGGTTCAAATCGGGCAGAAGTTCCTCTTCCCGCAGCCGCGCATCGCCGGCGATCTTTTCCTCCGGCGCGAGATCGGTCGCCACCGGTTTCTTTTCCCTGTGCAGGAAGGGAACGATCGAGAGGATCAGGCCGATGACACCGATGATGAAGCCGATATAACCGAGGCGGTCGAGCAGCTTCCAACTACGCCATTCCTCGGCCGTAGGCCACAGTCGTAACCACCGCGGAAGATGGATGCGCAGGCACCGAGTGTAACAGAGGGAAGGAAGGAACTACCTCAATTACCGCTTCGCCAATCCGCGCGGCATCGCCTTCACCAGCGCGTTCTCGCGGTCGATGCCGTGGCGCTTGTCGAGCACCGACTGGCGGATGATGCGCATCATCTGCTCGAAGTGATCTTCGGCGCGGTCGAGCGCTTCGCGGGCGTCTTCCAGCGCGTTCTGCATGTTGAGGATCACCTCGACGCCGGCGAGGTTCACGCCAAGGTCGCGGGTGAGCGTGAGGATCATCTCCAGCTTGCGGATCTCATCCACACCGTAGAGGCGCGTGTTGCCCCCGGTGCGCGCCGGCTTGATCAGCCCCTCGCGCTCGTAGAGGCGCAGCGTCTGCGGATGAATGTTGTAGCGCTCCGCGATGACCGAGATCATCACGTATCCATCTGCTCTTCGTCGGCCCATAAAAACAGTGTAGGACAGGCGCCTTCGCCTGTCCTACACCACCTCGTTACTTGTTCTCGTCCACCACTTCCGCTTCGATGACATCGTCTTTCGCGTCGCCACTCGGAGCCGCGCCCTGGGTCGAACCCCCACCCTGCTCCCCGCCACCCTGCGCGCCGGTGTTCTGGTACATGACCTCGGCGAGCTTGTGCGACGCCTTGGTCAGGTTCTCGGTGGCCTTCTTGATGTTGTCCGCGCCACCCTGCTCCATCGCCTTACGCGCTTCGCTGATCGCGGACTCGAGGTTGCTGACGTCCGAGCCGGACAGCTTCTCGCGGTTCTCGGTCAGCATCTTCTCCACGTTGTACACGAGCGAGTCGAGCTGATTCTTCGACTCGATCTCTTCGCGGCGGCGCTTGTCCTCTTCGGCATGCGCTTCCGCGTCCTTGACCAGGTTCTCGACGTCAGTCTTCGACAGGCCGGAGGAGCTGGTGATGGTGATCTTCTGCTCCTTGCCGGTGCCGAGGTCCTTGGCCGAGACGTTCATGATGCCGTTCGCGTCGATGTCGAACGTGACCTCGATCTGCGGGATGCCGCGCGGTGCGGGCGGAATGCCGACGAGGTGGAACGCGCCGAGCAGCTTGTTCGCGCCCGCCATCTCGCGCTCGCCCTGGTAGACCTTGATCTCGACCGACGTCTGACTGTCGGCAGCCGTGGAGAAGGTCTCCGACTTGCGGGTCGGGATCGTGGTGTTACGCTCGATGAGCTTCGTCATCACGCCGCCGAGGGTCTCGATGCCGAGCGACAGCGGAGTGACGTCGAGGAGCAGCACGTCCTTGACGTCGCCGCCGAGGACGCCGCCCTGAACCGCCGCGCCGATGGCGACGACTTCATCGGGATTCACACCCTTGTGCGGCTCCTTGCCGAAGTAGTCCTGCACGAGCTTCTGCACCATCGGGATGCGCGTGGAGCCGCCGACGAGCACGACCTCGTCGATCTTCTTCGGATCGACGCCCGCGTCGTTGAGCGCCTGGCGCACCGGGCCCATCGTCTTCTGGATGATCTCGCCGACGAGCTGCTCGAACTTCGCGCGCGTCAGCACCATGTTGAGATGCTTCGGACCCGACTGGTCGGCGGTGATGAACGGCAGGTTGATGTCGGTCGACATCGTCGAGCTGAGCTCGATCTTCGCCTTCTCCGCCGCTTCCTTCAGGCGCTGCAGAGCCATCTTGTCCTTCGACAGGTCGATGCCCTGGTCCTTGCGGAACTCGTCGATGATCCAGTCGATGAGCTTGTGGTCGATGTTGTCGCCGCCGAGGTGCGTGTCGCCGTTGGTCGACTTCACCTCGACCACGCCGTCGCCGACCTCGAGGACGGAGATGTCGAACGTGCCGCCGCCGAAGTCGTACACGGCGATGGTCTCGTTGGACTTCTTGTCGAGGCCGTACGCGAGCGCGGCCGCGGTCGGCTCGTTGACGAGACGCTCGACCTTGAGGCCGGCGATCTCGCCCGCGTCCTTGGTCGCCTGGCGCTGCGAGTCGTTGAAGTAGGCCGGCACGGTGATGACCGCGCGGTCGACCTTCTCACCGAGGTAATCCTCTGCTGCCTGCTTGAGCTTCTGCAGAATCATCGCGGAGATCTCAGGAGGCGAATAAAGCTTCGTCTGGACCTCGACGCGCGCGTCGCCGTTCGACGCCTGGGTGACGTGGTACGGAACCATCTTCATCTCTTCGCTGACTTCACCGAACTTGCGTCCCATGAAGCGCTTGATGGAGAAGACGGTGTTCTCGGGATTCGTGACCGCCTGCCGCTTCGCGACCTGACCGACGAGGCGCTCGCCGTTCTTGGCGAAACCGACCACGGACGGGGTGATCCGGCTCCCCTCGGCGTTCACGATGACCTTGGGCTCGTTGCCTTCCATGACGGCGACAACCGAGTTGGTCGTACCCAGATCAATGCCGATGATCTTGGACATGTTGTTCTCCTTCTGTGACTTAGTGGATTATGAGTGCCCCGTTGTCAACTTTATGTACCGTTCGAAACCTGAGTCTAGCATTGTAAATTCCGGTCGTGCAAGCTGCGTTCCCTGCAATTGCCGCCTCATCAAAGGTGGTTATCATTTGCTCGGAGGGTTCACTCAAATGGATCGTTTCAACAATCCGCAGCAGCCCGCCTGGATCAGCGCCAGCACGGAAGAAATGGCCGTCCGAGAGCGCGCTTTTTTCCGCTCGGTCTACGGCTGGATGTTCGCCGGTCTGATGCTCACGTCGCTCGCCGCATTCGCCGTGACGCAGTCGGTCGCCATGCAACAGATTCTGTTCGGCTCCGGACTCTGGATCGTGCTGATGCTCGCCGAGATCGGACTGGTTCTCTTCCTCGGTATCCGCATCCAGAAGATGTCGCCTGCCACGGCGTCGTTCGTCTTCCTCGCCTATTCGTTGCTGAACGGACTGACGCTCAGCTCCGTCTTCCTGGTTTACGCGCGGGCGTCGATCGTCAACGCGTTCGTCGGCGCGGGCGTGATGTTCGGCGCGATGGCGCTCTACGGCACCGTGACGAAGCGCGACCTGACGTCGTGGGGCTCGTTCTTCATGATGGGTCTGATGGGCGTCTTCGGGATGGCGATCGTCAACATCTTCATGCACTCCGATGCGCTGAACTTCACGATCGGCGTGGTCGGCGTCTTCGTGTTCCTCGGCCTCACCGCGTACGACAACCAGAAGCTGAAGGTCTGGGCGCATGCCGGCGGCTCGATGCAGCAGAACCTCGCGGTCCTCGGCGCGCTGAATCTCTATCTCGATTTCGTGAATCTGTTTTTGATGCTGCTTCGGATCTTCGGCCGTCGCCGTTAATCAAACGAAGCGGACATCCTGCAGCATCGCCAACGGCATCGACCGGCGCGGATTGTCAGGATCGTAGAGGACGACGTGAGTCTCCCCTTCGACCGGCAGCGGCGCCGGTTTTTGTTTCCCCCACGACGCTTTCGCGTCGATGACGCCCTGGCTGGTGTCGTAGCTGTAGTGCGCGCCGGCGTGGCCGACCTTCGTGATGCGCCCGAGCACCGCCACGCCGCGCGTGGCGATCAGATCGGTCTGCCGCGCCGCGTACGCCATCAGGATGGTCATGAATGCGGAGAGCGCGATCATGCCGAGACCGACGCCGAGCATCGGCGCGAGCGCGCGCAGCGGGCCGCCGAGGTTGGCGCGTGAGCGCGGCCTGCTGATCGTCGGGCGCGACGCGGCGTAAGTCACGGGCGTCGCCGATCCCTCGACCATCCGCTCGTATTCGCGGCGGCCGACGTTCGCGGTGTTCTGCACGACGATGCCCCCCGCGGTGTAGCGATACGTGACCAGGTAGCTCTTCGACTTTCCGCTGCGCACGCTGCGGCTGATGACGCTGCCGGTGGTCTCGACGCCTTCGCGCTGCAGCGTCGTCGCATCGCGAACGTCGCGCGCGATCAGGCCTGCGATCGCAAGGGTGAGCGCGAGCGCGATGCCGCCGAACACACCGCCGAGCGACATCGGCCGGACGATCGCGCGGCGCGACGCCGAGGCCAGCTCGCGCGGAATCGAGCTCGCCGGCTCCCAGAAAAATCCGCTCGTCAGACCGACGGCTCGCGAGATCGCGATCACGATGCCGAGGATCAACCCGCCGATCGAGGGCCAGAGCATGGTCTCGAAACTCGGCAGGTCCGGCGAGCCGTTGATCGCGAGCCAGAACGCATATGCGATCCAGACGGCGAACACCACTGCGATCAGCGCCGCCGGCTTGATCAGCGCAGCGCCGGTCCGCCGCACGCGGACGAATTTCGCCAGCCGCTCCGCGCGCACACGCGACGCGCCGAGCGACACGAAATGAGCGACGAGATCGGCGGACGGAGGCTGGGGATCGGCAAGGTAATCGGCGTTCGTCAACGGCATGCGCACTATTCAATCACGCCGCGCGCGTGCGCCGCTTCGACACCAGTTCCTTCAGCGTCAGCGCGTTGGATCGGGCCGAGCTTTCCGCGCAGGCGTTCGGCGCGCGGGAGAAAGTTCGACAGTCCGCTCCGCATCCTTCAGCTTGATCATGTGCGTGATGAAGCGGCTCCCCTGTCGGTCATGAGGGGTGGAGGGGAGACGGAGCGCCTCCCCTCTTCGTCGGGTTACTGGTTGGTGATGACTACGGAACCGCCCGTGGTCGTCATGCGAACCGGACGCGCAACGCGGCCCGAGCTCGTGACCGGCGCGGTGATCGCGACCGGCTGCGCGACTGCGCGCGAGCGGGACGACGTGATCGCGATCGGCTGCGCAACTGCACGCGAGCGGACCGTGGTCACGGTCGGCGAAACGGTCACCGGTGACGTGACTGCAGCGGACGTTGAGACGGTCGCCGGGAAGTTGACCTGGCGTCCGACGCTCAGAGTGCCTGAGCCGGTGCGCGTCGTGGTCGTCCCCACGGCCGGCGTCGACGTCACTGCACTCGTCGTCGCGTTCGAAGCCGTGCCGACATTGCCGATCGCGGGATTGGCCGCGGTCGTCGGTGTCGGAGTCTGCGCGGACGTGACGGTCGGGGTCAGAAAACCGGTGCTCTGCGTCACCGTTGCCGCGGTCGCGGCGCTAGTGGGCGTGGCAGCCGTGGTCGACGTGCCGAAGACCGGCGCGGCCAGCGTGCTGGCGGCCGTGACTGCCGACGTCGTTGCGCTCGTCACGCCGCTCGTCACTGCGCCCGTGCTGCTCACGCCACCGAGGAAGACGGCGGCGCCGCCACCGTCACCACCGGTGATGACCGGCGTCGGATCCGAGCTGATGGATGAGTTCACCGTCTGCTGCGGATTGGCGGTCAGCGCCGGCGGAATGACCTGGCCGGTGACGATTTGATTGCCGGGGTAGGTCGAAGCCTGTCCGGGGCTCGCGTATCCAAGGAAACGACCCTCGTGTCCGGCGAGCACGGCGATGGCCTCGGATGACGAGGAGAACATCGGCGTGATCACTTCCGGCGCCACGATCATGCGGCTCTGCGGCTTCACTCCTTCGGTACCGCTGGAGGAGCCGTAGGTCGAGGCGTGAGTGCCCGCGCCGTACGCCGTCGAGCCCGTCGGCTGACCGTTTCCGGGGGTGTAATTGGTCGTGCAGGCCCCGAGGCCCGCGAGGAAGATCGTGAGGGAAATGGCAACGAGAATTCGGAGGCCGTTTCGCTCACGCAAAGCGTTGTTTTTGTTCGATTTATGCATCATGACCTCCTGGGGTCTGTCGCTGCATTACTGAGGTTATTTTGAGCAAGGCGCGTGCCCCTTTGTGGGATAATGCGCCGCAATGTCGACCCCGGCTCATCACGTGCGCTACACGTACGCCGAATATCTCCTTTTGGAGAAGTTCAGCAACGTCAAGCATGAGTTCTGGGATGGCCAGATGTACGCGATGGGGGGCGGAACACCGGAGCATTCAGCGCTGGCGGTCGCCGTCGCCGCCGCGCTCGTCCCTCAGCTTCGCGGACAGTGCCGCGTGTACAACTCGGATTTGCGGGTGGTCACCGCGACGGGCCTTGCGACATACCCCGACGTAACGGTGGTGTGCGGTCCGCTGCAGCCGCACAGTGAAGATCATGACGCTGTTACGAATCCCAGGCTCATCATCGAAGTCCTCAGCCCAAGCACCGAGGACTACGATCGCCGCGAGAAGTTCGAGCACTACAAGAGTCTCGCGTCGCTACAGCAGTACATCCTCTTGTCCCAGCGCGCGCGCCTCGCCGAAATCTGGACTCGCGACAATGACAACCGCTGGACCTCTACAACCGTCCGCGACGGCGAAGCCGCGGAGCTCGCGATCGGCGCGCGGCTGGACGTGCGGGAGCTGTACGAGACGGTCGCTGAGCCCACCGTCTAGACGAACGGATCGACGGCCCGGACTCCGCCGTAGAAACGGTCGTGCTGGAAATCTTCGGAAATGATCTCCTGCAGTCCGTTCACTTCCGCGCAGGCCCAGATGTGCGCGTCGAACCAGGCGAGCTGATACGCCGCCGTCGCGCGGAGAGCGGCTCGAACCACGTGCTCGTCGGGATACAGGATCTCGAACTGAACGAGCAATTCTTCCGTCTCCCGCGTCGCGTCAGCGGCGTCGAGCAGTGGAGCCGCGCCGCGAAGCGGGCACGTAACCGCCGCGTAGAACTCGATGATCGATTGATGCGCGATCCGAATCGAATTCGCGGCCAGGCCGCGGCGGAGGACGTCGGTCGCGATCTTCTGTTTCCGCGCGTCGCGCGGGTCGAAGCGATACACGAGGATGCTCGTGTCAACGAGGGCGGCCACGATCGTACAGGTCCTCGCGCTTCCAGCCGCGGTCCGACGCCGTTCCTGCCGGCCGCTTTTTGTTACGCGCGGTCTGCCGCCGCGTCGCTTCGTCGAAACGCAGCAGCCGCTCGTCTACCGAAAGACGGCGACTGCTGCGTTTCGACGTCGAGACACGCCTCACCGTATCCGCCCTCCCCCGAAGTACCGGATCGACCGGTAGTGCACGTCGAAGTAGCTCGCCGCCACGCGGATGGCGCGGGCGACGACCCAGGAGTCCTTCGACACGATCTCCTCCAGCGGCTTGCGCATGTGCGGAGGCAGCTTCAGCCGGCAGAGGCGGCAGAGCGCATTTCCGAGGGTCTTGTCCTGGTTGCAGCGTGGGCAGTTGCGGCGCCTGGCAAGACCTTGCACTTGTTGTTTGGACATCATTCCGCTCCCCTTTCTCTCGTCTCTCGCGAGCAAAAAAAAAGGCCGGCGGATGCCGGCCTTTCGACTGCGAATGGATGTGCCTGGTCAGGGTAGCACGACTATTTCTTTCGGCAAATACCCCTTTTCGTCGATGTACGCCGGATCGGATTCGTACTTCCAGACGAACCAGCCGCCGATCCGCGGCGCGGCTCGCAGCGCGGCGAGCATCGCCTTGAACGAGCGCGCCTGCGCGGACGGATCGGGCTCGCGATCGCGATGCTCGCTCCATGGATCGATCCACGCGCCGGGCGTCGACGGATACCCGAGCTCGGTGAGGATCACGTTGCGGCCGTTCGCGTTCGCCACGCGCTGCATCCGCGTGACGGCATCGCGTGCGCCGGCGAGGAGCTGCGCGTCGGTCGCGTCCATCGTCGAGGCGAGCGGAAAGTACGCGTCGACTCCGATCGCATCGAGCTCGCGCCAGAACGGCGTCTTCTCGAACGCGTCGAAGTTCGCGGCGTACGTGATGCGGCCGTGGTAGATCGAGCGGACGACGCGGATCAGGCGCCGCCATTCGGGACGCGACTCGCTGCGACTGAGCTCCGTGCCGATGCAGAGCCACTCGGCGCCGATCCGTTCCGCGAGCTGCGCCTCGTGCACGACGTACTTCTCGTACGACGCGAACCATTTCTCCCACGACGGCGGCTCGAACTTCGTCGGATCGCCGCCGCGCGGCCAGACGTGCGGCTTGAGCATCACCTGCATGCCGAGGGCGTGGGCGCGGGCGGCGCCGAGGCGCATGGAGAGATCGGTCTCGCCGGCGGGACGTTGATCGAAGGGGACGACGTCGTCGCCGCGCAGGCCGGCGAAGGGGATGAGGGAGATGGCCGTGTAGCCCTGATCGTGGAGGCGTTTGAAGACTCGTTTGGAGGCGTTGGCGATGAGGTGTTTTTCGATGCGGTTGACGACCGAGACGGTTGCGCCTCGAATTTGCTTCGAATCGACGGGCGAGGGCGCCCGTCGCTCCACCAAAGCCGGCGCTGAACGGTGGAGCGCGCGCAAGTCCGCCGCTTCCCAGTCTTCGACTAGCTCGTCGGTCGCGACGCCGCAGAGGGCTTCGCCGCAGTCGTCGACGACTTCGATCGACTGGCGCGTTCTGGCGGCGGTGACGAAGTCTTCGTCGAGCTTGTAGACGACCGGGAGGTGGGCGTCGCCGCGGGCGTGCTTGCGGATGAACGCCTCGCGCGTCGCGAGCCACTTCGCCGGATCGGCGACGAGCTCCTGCGAAATCGCGCCGTCGGCGACGAGGTACTTCGACTGGTGATGAACCGGCGTGACGAGCAGCGCGATGAGCAGGAGCATGCGGCTACAATCATGACAATGTTCTCGATCGCGGAGCGCGGATCGTCCATCCGCGCCGAGATCGTCGGCGGTGCGACGACGTTCGTTTCGATGGCGTACATCATCGTCGTCAACCCCGCCATTCTCTCCTTCGCCGGCATCCCCTCGGGGCCGAGCACCGTGGCCACGATTCTCACCGCGGCATTCGGCACGCTGCTGATGGGCCTCTACGCGAACCGGCCGATCGCGGTCGCGCCGTACATGGGGGAGAACGCCTTTATCGCGTTCGGCCTCGCGGCGTTCGGCATCACCTGGCAGCAGCGCCTCGGCGCGGTGTTCATCAGCGGCGTCGTGTTTCTGATCATCACGCTGATCGGCGTCAGAACGTGGCTCGCCGAATCGGTATCGACGTCGATGAAGCACAGCTTCGCCGCCGGCATCGGACTCTTTCTCACATTCATCGGCCTCGTGGAGACCGGCATCGTCGCCCCGTCGAAAGCTGTGCCGGTGCAGATCGGCGACGTACGCAGCGCGCCGGTGCTCCTGGCGATCTTCGGCTTCGTGATCACCGCGGCGATGCTCTACAAACGGGTGCGCGGCGCGATCCTGATCGGCATGGCGCTGACCGCGGCCGGCGGCTATCTCCTCGGCGTCGGCAGCGCGCCGCACGGCGTGATCGCGATGCCGTACGACCTCTCGCCGATCGCGCTGAAGCTCGACATCGCCGGCGTGCTGCGCCTGAGCTTCCTGCCGATCCTGCTCACGCTCTTCCTGATGTCGCTGCTCGATACGCTCGGCACACTCGTCGGCGTCGGCGCGGCGTCGGGCATGCTCGACGAGCGCGGCAACTTCCCGCAGATCGAGCGGCCGATGTTCGTCGACGCGCTCTCGTGCGTCTTCAGCGGCTTGATCGGAACGTCGACCAGCGGCGCGTACATCGAATCGTCGACCGGCATCCGCGAAGGGGCGCGCACGGGACTGGCGTCGGTCGTCACCGCGGGACTCTTTCTCCTTTCGCTCTTCTTCATCCCGCTCTTCGAGCCGCTGCAGTCGCTGCGCTACGCGTACGCGCCGCCGCTGCTCGTCGTCGGGATGCTGATGCTGTCGTCGATCGCGAAGATCGACTTCGACGACTTCACGGAGCTCGTGCCGGCGTTCGCCACGATCGTGGTGATGGTCTTCACCTACAACATCGCGAACGGACTGACCGCGGGCCTGCTGCTCTACCCGATCATGAAGCTGCTCGCGGGACGGGTGCGCGAGCTTCGCGCGGGGACGATCGTGCTCGCGATCCTCTGCGCGGTGTACTTCGTCTTCGGCTTACCGCATTAACCGGCGCAGCGCCGACTTCGCCGCCCAGAAACCGCACATCCCATGCACTCCCCCGCCCGGCGGCGTGGAGCTCGAGCCGATGAAGATGCGCGGATTCGGCGTGGCGTACGGATCAAGCGCCGGAAACGGGCGCATGACGAACTGCACAAGATCGTTTGCACCGCCGGCGATGTCGCCGCCGATGAAGTTCATGTCGTGCGCTTCGTACTGCGCGCAGTTCATGGTGTGCCGCGCGATGATGCGCGAACGAAATCCGGGAGCGAAGCGCTCGATCTGCGAGTCGATGGCCTTGGTCATGTCCTCGCTCGAGCCGTTCGGCACGTGGCAGTAGGCCCAGAACGTCTGCTTGCCGGCGGGGGCGCGCGTGTCGTCGAAGAGGCTTTGCTGCGCGGTGAGGACGAACGGCCTGTCGGTCGTTTCGCCGCGCCAGATCGCCGCCTCGTGCCGGCTGATCTCCTCGATCGTCCCGCCGACGTGCACGGTCGCTGACTTCGCGCATTCCGCGGCCCGCCACGGCACCGGACCGTCGAGCGCGTAGTCGACTTTGAACACGCCGGGACCGTGGCGGAAGCGGCGCAGCTTCTTCACGTACGCCGCCGGCAGCTCGTCGCCCGCGATGTCCGCGAGCTGATGCGGCGTGAGGTCGAAGAGGACGATCTTCGATTGCGGAACGTCGCGCATCGATCGCACGCGGGAGCCGGTGCGGATTTCACCGCCGAGCGATTCGAAGTAGCGCGCGAGAGCGTTGACGATCGCCGACGAGCCCCCCTTCGCGCACGGCCAGCCGACGGCGTGACCGGTGACGAGGAAGACGAGACCGAACGCCGCGGTGGCGAAGCGATCGAGCGGACGGATGGCGTGACCGGCGCAGCCGGCGAACAGCGCGCGCGCACGATCGGTGCGGAAACGCTTCGCCGCCTGCTCCGCGGAGCGAAATGCGCGCAGGCCGAAGCGCGCCATCAGCAGCGGATGCCGCGGCAACGGACGCACCGGACGGAGGATCTCGTCGAACAGCTCCTTCGCATGTGCCGCGAGCGGTCCGATCAGCTTGCGGTAGGCGTCGCCGTCTTCGCCGAGACTCGCGGCGGTCGCGTCGACCGACATCTCGAGCAGCGCGGCGGTGCCATCATCGAGCGGATGCGCGATCGCGGCGGGCGGGAAACGCCACTCCAGTCCGAAGTCGGCGAGCGGCATTTTGCTCAGCGCCGGCGAGATCACGCAGAGCGGATGAATCGCCGAGCAGACGTCGTGGCGAAATCCGGGCAGCGTCAGCTCGGACGTGCGCGCGCCGCCGCCGATCGTATCGTTGGCTTCGAGCAGCAGGACCTTCAGGCCGTTCTGCGCGAGGATCACCGCGGCCGACAGACCGTTCGGTCCCGCGCCGACGACCACCGCGTCGTACGAGCTCGTCATCGCTCCACGTGCACGGTCGTGAGCTTCGTGTCGCCGGTCTTCATCCCCTGCGCGAAGTTCTCCTCGCTGAAGGCGATGAGCAGGCCGTCGGACTTACGCAGATCGCTGTACTCGGTGACGAACTCGATCGTCTGGCCGCCGCCCGTCCCCTTGCTCGCGGAGCGGACGATGTGGAACGTCTTCGGATCGACCGCGGCCATGATCGTGAGGACGTCGTTGAGCGGGATCTCGATGAGGCGCAGACCTTCGCGCACGCCGAGGTCGCGGAGCTGCGCGCGGCGCTCGAGGAGCAGCGCGGGGATGGCGAGACGGGCCCATTGCAACGTCATGCCGTCGAGCGGCGGTCCGGTGACCGCCTGGCCGTTGCGCGTCCCGCGATCGCCGTCGAGATCGCGCACCTCGGTGTGATCGGTGTAGGCGATCTCCACGCGCAGCTTCCGCGCGCGCTGCCACGTCCGGGTCATCGTGCCGTGGCCCCCCATCGCCGACGTCAGGCTGCCGCTTTCGTTGATGGTCCGGACCTTCTTCCACGCGGCCGCGCCGCCGTACGTGGTGATCACGCCGTCGACGATTTTCGTGAAGTCGGAGGCGAAAACGGGGAGGGCGAGAAGGGTGACCAGCAGCGCGGTGAACGGCTTCATGGCTTCATTGTAGGTGCCGGGCGGGAGCGTGACTGTCGGGAAATTCGGACTATTGCCCGTAAACAATGAAGGACAGGCAACTTACGCCTGTCCTCCACATTTCCTTTTTTCCCGCCCACCTAAAAATTTTTCGTTATCCGGGTAGGGAAAACGGCGGTCGCGACACTCCTAGGATTGGATGAGTAAGTCTACGACCTTGCCGACCGATACGACCGAGACGCTGGTGCTCTCGGGGCGTCATCTCGAGTACCTGGATCAGATCAGTTTCGAGATGAATCCCGCGATGCCGCTGGCATTCGGAGCGCCCCATGTCATCCGCCAGATTCTCGACCGTTTCGCGCAGGGAGAAATCGATCTCACTGATGCAAGCAGTGAGGAAGAGATCGCCCGACTCGGCGCAGGCCGATTGAGTGGAAGACGGGGACGCCGCGATTCCAGTTGCCTTAGCGGACGGCCTTCTTCTTCGGCAACGAACCGACAAGCAGGTCGACCAGCGAATCGATCGATTCTGCCTGAGACAGGTCGATGCCGCTCTGGAAGGCCGCCTCGATCAGGCCACGGATGATCTCGGCGCGGCTGATCGCTTTTCCGTGCTTCAGACGGATGTCAATGGCGAGCCGGTCGAGATACGCGACGTGACGATCGAGGAGGACCACCGTAATCTTGGCCCACGGCTCGGTGTGGACGATGGGGCGACCGCGATTGCTTTTCGTAGCTGGACTCACACGTTCTCCTAGTTGTTGAATTTGGCTCTGGAACCCGTTACAGGAGTGTACCTAGTTCCTCGGCCGAAGTCTATTCTTCCGTACCTGCCTAAAGCCGTCAGACACACTTCGCGCTTCGCGTGCGTTGGTGGATCTATTACTTTCGTGTAGGCCGGAAAGGGGACCGTCCGTCCCGGCTTTAAGCAGCCCCTACTGCTCTCCGTAGAGATGTTACGCTCACGCACGTTTTTCGCAACACAAATTGTGAAGGGTAAGTGGTAGGGAATTACCTAACCGTCACATCGGCGCGCGGCAGCCGAATCTCGAAAATCGCCCCTTTTTCCGCGTTCGCCGCGCTGATCGTCCCACCATATCCCTGCACGATCGCCTTCACGATGGCCAGCCCCAGTCCGGTGTGCGAGCGCCGCGACGCGTCGGGCCGGTAGGTGAAGAATCGATCGAAGATCCGGTTCATGTGCGGCTCGGAGATCCCGCTCCCCTCGTCACTCACGCGTGTGATCACCAGCCCCTCGCTCGCCGCCGCGCTGACCCGCACGACGCCTCCGTCGGGCGAAAAACTGACCGCGTTGTCGAGCAGGTTCTCGAAGACCTGCAGCAGCCGGTCCTCCGATGCTTCGACCACCAGCTCCCCCGCGACGTCGAGCTCGAAACGCACGCGCTCCCCTTCCCGCAACTGGAAGCCGTCGACGATCTTCGTCAGCAGCTCGCCGATGACGACCGGCCGCCGCTCCTCGCGCACGAGCTGCACGTCGATGCGCGAGATCTCGCGCACGCCGCTGAGCAGCCGCTCCATGCGCGCCACTTCCTGATCGATCATCTGCACGAATCGCTTGCGCACCGCCGGATCGACGACGTCGGCGACCATGTCGTTCGCAGTCCGGATCGACGCCAGCGGATTCTTGAACTCGTGCGAGACGTCGGCGGTGAAGGTCTCGATCGCATGCACGTGCGTCTCGAGCCTGCGCGTGATGCGCTCCAGCGCGCGTGAAAGCTCGCCGATCTCGTCGAGCCGCTTCGAGCCTTTGAAGTGCCCGCGGATCCGTCCGCGGCGATCGAGGATCGAGCGCGCGTCGACCCGCAACTGCCGCAGCGGCGCGAGGATGGTCGCGGAGAAGAAGAGGCTGACGAGGATCGCCACGACGACCGAGGCGAGGAAGATGCGCATCACGCCGAGGCGGATGGCGTAGAGATCTTGCAGGATGGGAAAGGTGTTGCGCGAGGCGACGACTGCGCCCGTCACCTTGCCGCGCGACATCACCGGCACCGCGCGATAGAGCGTGACCGAGCGCTTGCCGCCGGCGGTGATCTTCTTGTCGAACCCCTCCCCGCCGCGCAGCGCGTCGCGCACTTCGACGCCCGTCAGCTTCGTCGCGGTCTCGTAGAAGTCGACGTCGAGCGGCGGCTGCGGCGGCTGCATGAACTTCACGATGGGACGCACGAGAAACGCGCCGATGCGATAGAGCGTGTTGTGCCGCTTCGATCCCGACGGCGGACGGGTGGGCGGCGGCGGAACGATGCGGTGCGAGTCGGCGATGAGGTTTCCCTGCGCGTCGACGAGGCGCAATCGAACATCCGTCGGACGCGCGGAGACGATGCGCACGAAGGTGGCCGGCGTGTCGGTTGCCGCGGCGACGATCCGCGCCTCCTCGGTGATCGCTCGCACTTCCGCCGATTCGAGCCGCGATTCGTATGCGCCGAGGAACAACACGCCGGCGACGGGCAGGAAGACGAGCAGCAGGTTGAACGCCAGGAGGCGGATGGAGATGCGCGAGAACCAGCGGCCTGAGAGTTTCACGTTTCGCGGTAGCGGTAGCCGAGGCCGTAGACGGTCTCGATGAGGTCGAAGGTGGGATCGACTTCCTCGAACTTGCGGCGCAGGCGTTTGATGTGACTGTCGATGGTCCGCTCGCTCACATACGTGTCGTGCGGATAGCTCTCCTCGTGGATCTGGTTGCGCGTCTTCACATGTCCGGGATGCCGCACCAGCGCGTTGAGCATCATGAACTCGGTGACGGTCAGCGTGACCGGCATCGACTTCCACTTGACGGTGTAGCGCTGCATGTCGAGCTCGAGGTCTCCGAATCTCATCGGCGCCTCGGCGTTGCGCGTCCGCCCCTGATCGAGCGCCACGCGGCGGAAGAGCACCTTCACGCGCGCCAGCAGCTCGCGCATCGAGAACGGCTTGCAGAGGTAATCGTCGGCGCCGATCTCCAGTCCGAGGACGCGGTCGAGCTCCTCGTCGCGCGAGGTGAGAAAGATGATCGGAATCGTCTCCGAGATCGAGCGGATCTTGCGACAAAGCTCGAGGCCGTCCATCTCCGGCATCAGGATGTCGAGGATGACCAGCCCGGGAAGCTTCTGCCGGAACGACTGCCACGCATCGCCGCCATGCGCGTAAAGCTCGACCGGATATCCCTCGCGCCGCAGCGCGAAGCCTACCGTCTCGCGGATGTTTTCTTCATCGTCGACGACGGCGACGACGGCGTTGGCGGGACGCATCACGGAACGACCACCTTCCCGCCCTTCATCACCCAGCGCACGCCGTGGATCACCGCGTCGATGTTCGCCAGCGGATCGCCTTCCACGGCGACGATGTCGGCGTAGTAGCCGGGGGCGATCGCGCCGAGCTCCTTCTCCATGCCGAGGAGCGCGGCGCCGTTCTTCGTAGCGGTGTCGAGTGCCTGCGCCGGCGTCATCCCCGCCTTCACGAACCACTCGAGCTCGCGCGTGTTCTCGCCGAAGCCGGTGAAGACCGCGTCGGAGCCCATCGCCACCTTCACGTTCGCCTTCACCGCGCGCTTCAGCGTTTCGAAGTTGCGCTTGATGTAGTCGTCGAGGCGATCGACGACCGCCTGGTCGTAGCCGAATTCGTCCTTGTGCGCGCCGTAGTAGCGGTTGTGATCGATGGTCGGGACGTAGAACGTGCCGCGCTTCGCCATCTCCGCGATCGTCGCGTCGTCCATGTCGGTCGCGTGCTCGACCGAGTCGGCGCCGGCGTGAACGGCATCGCGAGCGCCGTCGGGACCGTACGAATGAATCGCGATCTTCTTTCCGGCGCGATGCGCGACGTCGGCCGCGGCCTGCATCTCCTCGAAGGAGAAGGTCTGAAAGCCGGTGACGTCCTGGTCGCTGCCGGTCGAGCCGTACATCTTGATGACGTCCGCGCCGCCGGCGATCTGCTCGCGCGCCACGCGCATGACTTCCGCGACGCCGTTGACCTCACCGGGATCGGGCTGTCGTCCCTGCTTCGACGCGCTGCCGGTGATGTGCAGACCGTAGCCGGCGACGAACATGCGCGGCCCGGTCATCGCGCCGCGATTGATCAGGTCGCGCATCGCCACGTCGAGGTAGTTCCACGAGCCGAGGTCACGGACCGTGGTGACGCCGGTCTCCAGCGTCTTGCGCGCGTTCTCCTGCGCCAGGTAGACCGTCACCGCGTCGTGCAGCGTGCCGAGCTGCGACCACGGACGCGTGCCCGGCTTGCGATCCCAGATGAAGGTCATGTGGGTGTGCGCGTCGATCAGGCCGGGGATCGCGGTGTACTTGCGGAGATCGACGACGTTCGCGTCTTTCGGGATCTCGCCGCCGACGCGCACGATCTTCTCGCCGTCGACGATGACCACGGCGTCTTTGACGACGTGACCGTGGCCGTCGATGAGATTGCCGAAGCGGAGGGCGGTGACGAGGAGTAGCGCAATCATTGCTGCGTGATCGTGTGGAGCTGATTCGCGGCGAGCCCCTTGTACGTCTTTCGCTCGCCGTTCGGCCAGACCACCGTGATGTCGGCGACGACGTCCTTGCCGAGGCCGATGAGCTGTTGCGTCGGGTGCTGGGAGAGGTAGCCGGTGGCCGACTGCACGTCGCGCCAGACGCGATTGCCGGACGGCGTGACGGCGGTGATCGTCGCGCCGATCGCGTCGCGGTTCGAGTGCTTCGCCGGGTCGCCGATCAGCTTCACCTTGATCCAGTTGTTGTGCAGCTTCTCCGCGTTGTTCAGGAGGAACGTCGCCTTCGCGTCGAAGTTGTTGATCACGACGTCGAGATCGCCGTCGTTGTCGAAATCGAGGTACGCGGCGGAGCGCGAGTTGCCGGAGAAGTCGGCGCCGCTCTGCGCGGAGCGATTCTGCAGGCGGCCGTTCTCGTTCACGTAGAAGACGTTCGGCTCCTTCTCGTGCACGGCGAACTGCATCTCCTTCTCTCCTTCCGGCGTCTTCACTTTGAACTGCGAGCTGTAGATGAAGTACTCGTGCAGGCCGTTCGTGACGTAGAGATCGTCGTCGCCGTCGTTGTCGAAATCGAAGAAGTCCGCGTCCCACGCCCAGCCGGTCGAGGTGTCCATCGGATCGATGACCGTGTCCGAGATGCCGTACTTCGGCAATGCGCCCTTCACCGGCGACGACACGAAGAGCTGGTTGTTCTGCACGACGCGCATCGTGGCCAGCTTCTCCGCCTTGCGCTTCATCTTCGTCGACTCGGTCGGCATCACGTACTTCTCGTCTTTGACCATGGCGACGATGTTGGAGATGTAGAACTCGGGATAGCCGTCCTTGTTCAGATCGGCCGTGCCGACGTTCATCGACGACGACGGCAGGTCGGTGCCGAGCTGCGCCGCGACGTCCTCGAACGTGCCGTTCCCCTTGTTGCGGTAGTAGGCGTTGATGCCGAAGTCGTTGCCGACGACGAGGTCCTGCCAGCCGTCGTTGTCGAAGTCGACGCTGACCGCCGCCTGCGTCCAGCCGGTGTTCTCCGTGCCGCTGTCCGGCACTTCCCTGAAGGCGAAGCCGCCCGCGTTGCGGAACAGTTTGTTCGGGGTTGCATTCGTGTTCACGCGCGCGAGGTTCGGCCCCACGCCCTGCACGTAGTTGCCGTAGTAGCCGACGTAGAGATCGAGCAGGCCGTCGCGATCGAAGTCGAAGGCGACGATCGGTCCGCCGACGAGGCCGTCGCCGCCGAGGCTCGCAGTGCTCGTCATGTCGGTGAACGTGCCGTCGCCGTTATTGCGGTACACGCGATGCGGCGCGTTGACGTAGCTGATGACGATGTCTTTCTTACCGTCGTTGTCGAGATCGACGATCAGCGGCTGGCGCGGCTCGCCCGGCTTGCCGTCGGGTCCGAGCCAGTTGATGCCGGCGGTGGCGGTGACGTCCTTGAACGTGCCGTCACCGTTGTTCATGTACAGCTTGTTGCCGAGGCCTCCGACGATGAGGAGGTCGGGAAAGTTGTCGCCGTTGAGATCCTCCGCCGCGATGCCGCTTCCGGAAAACGTCGGCGGGAAGTCCTCGGCCGGCTCGCCCGCTCCCGGCTTCACCGCGTCGGTTCCTTTGAGCGAGTAGAGGAACGTGCGCTGGAAGCGGCTCAGCCAGTCGGATGAGCGGTGCATGAAGTCGATGCCGGTCTTGTCGCTGATGTCGTCGAAGAAACGGCCTGCGCTCGTCTTCGTGCGGCTCGAGGTGAGTGACGGCACCACGAGCTTCGGCGCCGGCGTCTTCAACTGCTCGGTGAACCGCTCGGCGATCCGCTTCTGCGCCATCAGCACATGCTCGGGCAGCAGCGTCGGCGACTTCTGCTCCTTCGCAATCATCCCCGCCATGCGGAACGTGAGCACCGCGAGCTGCGCATCGCCCTCGGCCAGCAGCTCCGCGGCGAACGGATCGACGTCGAGCGTGAGCGGGAAGGTCGGATTGCTGATGACCTGCTTGATCCACTGCCAGTGCAGGCCGCTGTCGCGCAGCGAGTCGGCGTCATACGCCTCGATGTAGACCTGCTTCGACTTCGGCAGGTGCGAGAAGAAGATGACGTCCTCGTAGATGTTGACGTCGTACGGCGCGAGCTCGGCGTAGACGGCGCGGATGTGCGATTCGCGCACCAGCGGCGAGTGCTCGGCCGCCGCCTTCTGCTGCGCGCGCTCGAGCACCGTGGCGATGAAGTCCATCACCACGCGCGAGACGTTCTTCGAGATCGCGGTGACCTGTTCCTGGTCCGGCGCCCACGGCACGCGCGCGTAGAACGACTGGATGTTCGAGTAGAGGAGCGGGTCGGCGTTGTTGTTGTAGGTGGCGAAGGAGACGAGCTTCTGGTCGACGATCTTGCGCAGGACTTCGCCCGGTTTGGACAAGCTGAGAGCTTGTCCTGCGTAGGGCGAGCTCTCAGCTTGCCCGATCCGTTTCCACTGCGCCTCGAGATTCTTCGCCGTCAGTTCCTTCTCCCCCGCTTTGCGCGCCGACTTGTCGCTGAGATTCAGCGCGGCCAGCGTGTAGACGTCGACTAACTGCTTGATCGCCTGCACCGCCTCCGGCGCGAACGGGACGAGCTTCACGTCGGGCGTGAGCAGCGCGTCCTGCTGCGTGGCGAGGATCGCGCGGAGGGCATACGCAACGGTCCCGTACTGCCGGACGTCGCGCTCCTCGAGCACGAGCTCCGAGCCGTCGGCGAGCCTCACGTGCGCGTTCTTCGCGTCGTCGAAGGAGAACGAGAAGTGCTTCCGGATGACCGGCGTCACGACCTCGAGCGGGATCTGCTCGCACGGCGCCGTGCACGCCGCGGATGCGTCCTTCCAGACCGCGAGGATCAGCCGCTTCTGCAGCTCGACCTTCTTCTCGCGCCCGCCGACCGACAGCGGCGTCCCGTACATGAAGTTCTCGAGGCGCGTCGCGGTGGCGTCGCACTTCGGGTCGCGCTGGTTCTCCAGCTTCTCGATCGCGTTGACCGTCACTTCGACGCCGACTTTCGCCGGATCGGTGAAGGTCGACTGCGCGAACAGCGTGGCGGCCAGAAGGAGGTGGTTCATCATGGGCTCTCCAGCGATTTGATGAGCTGTGCGGGGTCGGAAGTCGGGAGTTTACACATGTAGTGCTCGCAGACGTACGCGGTCGCCTTCCGGTCGATCGGCTTCATCTCCTTGACCACCGGCATGTACGCCGCGAGGCGCTGCTGTGCCGCTCCGCCGAACGCGGGGACGATGATGCGGAACGGCAGCAGGCGCTCGTGCGCGATGCGCATCAGGGCGCGCGTGTCCTCGGCGCCGGCGTAGCCGGTGATGACGATCTGTCGTGGCGCGGAGGTCATCATCGTCATCGCCGCCACCATCGCCGGCAGTTCCGACGGCGCGTTGAGCAGGCGCGAGCCGTAGCCGTGGAAGATGTTCGTCGCGCGCTCGCGCCAGGCGGCGGAGTCGGTGAATTCGCCGAGGCGGAAGAGATTCGAGGCGGCGATGGAGTTGGCGGCCGGGAGATCGGCTTCCGATTCCGCCGCGAGCTGCGCAAGCTGCTTCGGCATCGCGCCGCCCTTGTCGTAGCGCGACGCGGTCTCGTTCCAGAAGAGCGCGTCCTGCTTCGTCTGCAGCGTGACGGCGAACTCGAGGAGCGCGACGTCGCCGGTCGCTTCGAAGAGGTCGAGCATCGCGGCGATGACGAACGCGTAGTCCTCGCACAGCGCGTCGATCCCTTCGACACGCGACAACTTCGTCTTCCACAACTTCGTGCGGATCACTTTCGACGCTTCGGTCGCCGCCCTGATGTAGCGCGGCTCGCCGAGGGCGGCGCCGGCGCGCGCGAGCGCGGAGATGGCCAGCCCGTTCCAGCCGGCGATGACCTTCGTATCGATGAGCGGCGCGGGACGCTTCCCCCGCATTTCCTTCATTCGCAGGCGGATCGGCTCGATGTCGCCGGCCGGGTGCGCGATGAACGGGAGGTTGTTCGTCTTGTCGATGCCGTAGTGGCGCGCGGCGAGCGTCGCGTTCTCCTTGCCCAGAAACTCGAGCTGCTCCGGGGTCCAGAAGTAGAACGCGCCCTCGACCAGCTCGGGGCCCTTCTTGCCGGGGATGAAGCTGTCGGCGTCCTGACCGGAGCCGAAGCCGCCGCCCGCCGTGCGGAGGTCGAGGATGTAGTCAAGCGTGTCGCGCGCGACCGATTCGAAGCGCGCATCGCGCGTCAGTTGCCACGCCTCGAGGTACGCGATCGCCAGCAGCGCCTGATCGGAAAGCATCTTCTCGAAGTGCGGCTCGCGCCACGCGGCGTCGGTGGTGTAGCGATGAAAGCCACCGCCGATCTGGTCGTGGATCTGCGCGTCCGCCATTACGCGCAGAGTCTTGAGCGCCATCTCTTTCGCCGCGACGTTGCCGCTGCGCAGAAGAAAATCGAGCGTCGCCGCGTGCGGGAACTTCGGCTCGGAGGCGAAGCCGCCGTGCTCGTTGTCGAACGACTGCTGCAGCTCGTCGATGGCGCGGGCGATCGTCTCCTTCGCCGTCACGCTCGCGGGCGACGGCTGCTCGATCATCGCGGCGATCATCGACGCGGACGAGAGGAACGCCTTGCGCTCAGTCGCCCAGCGATTCGAGACGATCACCAGCAGGCGATTGAGCACCTCGGGCTTCATGTACGACGCGCCGATGAGCGGCTGCAGATCGGACGTGAGGATCAGATTCGCAGGCCAGCCCGCGCTGCCGGTGGTCGCCTGCACGAACGAGAGGTACGTCGCGTCGACGTCGGGATGTTCCTGCCGGTCGACGAGCACCGGGACGAAGTAGTCGTTCAGCAGCTTCGCGATCTCCGGGTTGTCGAACGACTCGTGGCTCATCACGTGACACCAGTGACAGCTCGCGTAACCGATGGAAAGGAAGATCGGTTTGTCTTCCTTCTTCGCCCGCGCGAAGGCCTCGGCGCCCCACGGCGACCAGCGCACGAGGTTCGAGTCGTGCGAGACGAGATACGGGCTGCGTAGGACGGGTTCTCCAACCCGTCCCGGGCGGGTCGGAGGACCCGCCCCACGTGCTCCGAGCGGAAGGGAGAGGACGACGAGGGCGGCGAGGGCGAGGCGGCGGAGCATGTGTGATTATGGACAAATGCAGCTCCCGGAAACGTGGATGAACGAGCTGGCGCGGCGCTACTCGGAGCCTCACCGCAGGTACCACACGCTCACCCACATCACCGAGCTGCTGTCACTCCTCGACGAATTCGAGCTCGACGACCGCGACTCAGTCGAAGCGGCCGTCTGGTTTCACGACGCGATCTACGACACGCATGCCTCGGACAATGAGGCGCGCAGCGCCGACCTTGCTGAGACGGCGCTGCGCGAGCTGCGGTTTCCGAACATCGAAGCGGTGCGGGCGATGATCGTGGCCACCGCCTCACACGACGCCGCCGCACTTACGCGCGACGGCCGGCTCTTCCTCGACGCGGATCTCTCGATTCTCGGGTCGCCGCCGGAGCGGTACCGCGAGTATGCCGAGGCGATTCGTGGCGAGTATGAGTGGGTGCCGCGGCCGCAGTTCGCGGCTGGGCGCTCCGCGATCCTGCGGCGGCTGCTGGAGCGGCCGGCGCTTTACCTGACCGCCGAGATGCAGGCGCGGTTCGAGGCGCAGGCGCGTGAGAACGTGGCCCGCGAGCTGACTGCGCTGGCGCAGGACGATCCGAATAATCGAAGTGCTTGAGCGTGCGGCGCTCGACCGTGCGGCGCATCATCTTTTCCAGCGCCTTCACGTTCGACTCGTCGTCGGGCGTGACGAAGCTGATGGCGTCGCCGATGGCCTGCGCGCGTCCCGTCCGTCCGATGCGATGGACGTAATCCTCGGCGTGCATCGGGAAGTCGAAGTTGATCACGTGCGAGATCCCTTCGACGTCGATGCCGCGCGCCGCGATGTCGGTGGCGACGAGCACGCGGGCCCGGCCTCCCTTGAACGCGTTGAGCGCCGAGGTGCGCTGGCTCTGTGAGCGATTGGAGTGCAGCGTCGCGGCGATGATGCCGTTCTGCTGCAGCTTGCGCGCGATCTTGTCGGCGCCGTGCTTGGTGCGCGAGAAGACGAGCACCGACTCGAGATGCTCCTGCGAAAGGAGCTCGACGAGGAGGTCGATCTTGCGTGACTTCGGCACCGGATAGAGGAACTGGGCCACGGTGTCGGCGGGATTCGAGCGGCGGCCGATCTCGACCGTCGACGGATCGCGCTGGAACTCGGCGGTGATCTGCTCGATCTCCTTCGACAGCGTCGCGGAGAAGAGGAGCGTCTGGCGTTTGTGCGGCAGCGCGCGGACGACGCGGCGGATCTGCGGGAGGAAGCCCATGTCGAGCATCCGGTCGGCTTCGTCGAGGACGGCGTAGACGATGTCGCGGAGGTCGACGTGGCCGGCGGACATCAGGTCGAGCAGGCGGCCGGGGGTGGCGACGACGATGTCGGCACCGCGGCGCAGCGCTTCGATCTGCGGCTGCTCGCCGACGCCGCCGAAGATGATGGCGCGGCGGATCGGGAGGTGGCGGGAGAAGACGCCGACCGCTTCATCGATCTGCGCGGCGAGCTCGCGGGTGGGAGCGAGGATCAGGGCGCGCGGCGCACGGCGTCCGGCGACATGCGTCCCGCGGGCGAGCTTCTCGAGAATGGGGAGGACGAAAGCGGCCGTCTTCCCAGTGCCGGTCTGAGCGATGCCGATGAGGTCCCGGCCGTTCAGGATGTGCGGAATGGCAGCGGTCTGGATCGGCGTCGGCGTCTGATAGCCGGCCTCCGCGACCGCACGAAGTGTTTGGGCAGTAAGCCCCAGTGTGTTGAAAGACATTCGGTGACTGAACGGGAGGAGGTGGGGATAAATTGCAGAAAAGGTTACCGGTTACTCTTCGGCCCCTCACTTGCACAACGCTCTTCCGCCATGCGTAAGAGACTTTCAATTCTTTTTCTCCTCACACTGTTCGGAATGTTCGCCGGGGGCTGCGGCAGCGGCGGAGTCGCCGGAATCGGATCAGGCCAGAGCGTCTCGCTCGATGAAGAGTGGCAGCTCGGCAATCAGATGGCGGCGCAGGTCGAGAGCCAGGTCAAACTGGTTCACAACGGCGCCGCCGAGGCTTACGTCACGCGGATGGGCGAACGGATCCACGCGGCGACGCCGCTGGCGGACCGGCCGTTCACGTTCCACATCGTCGACGATCCGAGCGTGAACGCGTTCTCGATCCCCGGCGGCCACATCTACGTCAACACCGGCCTCATCGCGCAGGCGGACCGCGCGAACATGCTGGCCGGCGTGATGGCGCACGAGATCAGCCACGTCGTGGCGCGTCACGTGATCAAGCAGGTGGAGCAGCAGCAGGCGATCGGCACGATCGGCTCGATCCTCCTCGGGCAGAACCCGGGAGCGCTGCAGACGATCCTGGCCAACATCCTCGCCGGCGGCGCGATGGCGCGCTTCAGCCGGGCGGATGAAAAAGAGGCCGACGACCTCGGACTCGAGTACATGACGAAAGCAGGCTACGACCCGCGCGGCATGCTCGACATGTTCCAGAAGCTCCTCAGCCTGGAGCAGGGACGGCCGGGGGCGGTGGAGAAGTTCTTCCTCGACCATCCGCTGACGCAGGACCGCATCAACGACATCCAGAACCGCATCAACCGGATGGGGAATCCGACGGGGATCGTGGATGATCCGGCGTATCAGGACGCGCGAAGACAGGTGATGTGAGGCTGCATATCCCTCGTGGAGCGACAGGCGCCTCGCCTGTCGACGATCTCGCGAACGACATGACGACAGGCGAGGGCGCCTGTCGCTCCACGAAGGGATTACCTCACCACAGATCTTCGATCGGCCCGTACGCTCCGTCCTTCGCGAACGGCACGTATTCGAACCCGCGATTGAGCGGGTCGTCGTGGCGGACGGTCGTGTAGTCGATCCCCATCGCGGAGTAGATCGTCGACGTCACATCCTCGGGGCGGACGTCGCGATTGCCGCTCCAGCCGTAGTCGGCGATCTGATCGCCCGCGGCGTTCGTCGAACCGAGGACGCGGCCGCCGCGGATGCCGCCGCCGGCGAAGACGTGCGACATGCGGAGGTAGTGATCGCGGCCTCCCTGGTTGTTCAGCACGCCGACGGTGCGGCCGAACTCCGCGACGATGACGACGAGCGTCTCGTCGAGCATCGTCTTCCCCGCATCGGTGCCAGGCATCGACTTGAGGTCGGTCAGCAGCGCGCCGAATGCCGGATCGAAGATCGTGCATTGCGAGTAGAGCGATTGCCCCGCGGCCTTGTTGTAGATGTCGCTGTGATGGTCCCAGCCGTTGAGCGTCGCCTGCACGAAGCGCGTGCCGCGGCGCGCGCTCACGAGATTGCGCGCCACGATCAGCGAATCGCCGAACGTCGAGTTGCCGTACTTCGCATGCTCGTCGGTGGTGAAGCTGAAGAGATTGTTGATGCCCGGCGAGTCCATCAGCGCCTTCGACTGATCGTAGAAGTCGTTCATGTCGAGCGACGCCTTGCCGAGCGCGCCGCTGGTGCGGTTCTGGTCGAGCGTGTGCATCAACGACCAGCGATCGCTGAAGCGCGTCGCGCCGTCGGGATGCGTGATCGTCGGCAGGCCGGTCGACGCGGTGATGACGCCGAACGGTGCGTACTTGGCGGACAAGTAGCCGGAACCGGGGATCGAGCCGGAGTTGAGGGCGATGAAGCCGGGCAGCACGTCGGATGTCGTCCGCTTCGCCTGCGACTCGAGTGACACGACGGCGCCGATGTGCGGCGCGATCGCGCCGGTGGCGCCGCTCGGATTGCGCGAGATCTGCGCCCAGGTCTGCCCCAGCGTGTGCACCGCCGCCCACGCCAGTCCGCTGCGGACGATGGCCAGTTGATCGAGATGCTCGGCGGTCTTCGGCAGCAGTCCCTGCGGGAAACGGAGGTTGCCGCCGAGGAAGGTCGTCGGGGCGAAATCGGCGGGAGTCCAGGCCCCTTCCTTCAGGTCCCACGTGTCGATCTGGCTCGGCGCGCCGGGGAGGAAGATGAATATGCAGCTCTTCGCGCTGTTGCGCAGCGCGACGTTCGGCGCGATGGTGCGGGCGAAGAGGAGCTTCGGATCGGCGACGTCGGCGAACCACGAGGCGACGATGCCGGTGCCGGCGATCTGCATGAAACGGCGGCGTGAGAATCCGGGACCGAGCGCCAGACCGCTGCCGCGCTCACAGTCGCATTTCTGTTTGTCGTTTTTCATGACAGACCTCAGTTGAAGAGGAACTCGAGACTGTTGATGAGCGCGAACTGCAGATCCTCGGTTCGCTGCTGCAGGTTGCCGCCCTGCAGATACGCCACCGCGCTCGTCCGCTCCCCTGCCGCCGGTTTGCGCGACAGCGTGGCGAGGTAGAGCTGATCGACGATCGAGCCGGCGTCGGTGGTCGAGGCGAGAACATTGTTCACGGTCGAGTTGGTCGTCGTCCGCTTCACGCGCGTGGTGACGATCGTGTCGTTCATCAGCGACAGCGACTGCGAGATCGAGCTGTCGCTGGAGCGCATGACGTCGTCGCGATCGCCGCGTCCGAATTCGTCCAGGAAGCGGCCGAACTGATTGCGCGCCTGCTCCGTCGTGTCGGGCAGCAGCATGGCGCGATTCACCGTACCGATGCCGTTCACGTTGAACGACGGATAGACGTTCGTCGACTTCGCGATCGCGTCGAGCAGCATCTCGGCGCTGAGGCGACGCGGGTAATGGCGCGCGTAGTACGGCGTCCACGCTTCGTTCCACGTGCCGGGCGTGTAGCGGGAGGAGAGTTGATACGTGCTGGAGACGGCGATGCTGCGCACCAGCGCGCGGAAGTCGTAGTGGCTGGCGATGAACGACTGCTTGAGGTCCTCGAGCAGCTTCGGATTCGTCGCCTGCGTGTCGAGCGCGTTGAGATCGATGTTGTTGGTCGGCTCGATGATGGCGAGGCCGAACATCTCTTTCCAGACGTAGTTCACGGTCGCGCGGGCGAACTGCTCGTGCGCGGTGAGCATGCGGCCGTAGGCATCGCGCAGCGGCTCGTTCGCGCGCGGCGTTTCGCCGGTGAGGATGAAGGCGGGACTGGCGGTGGTGGTCGGCAGGACGCAGCGGCCGGTCGCATCGACGTTGCAGCGCGGCGTCTTGTTGCCGGAGACGGTGTTGAGCTGGTACGTGCCGTTCGGCACGCTGTCGTCGACCATGAACTTCCGGATGTTCGGATTGTTCGGATCGCCCGCCTGCGGTACCGCGCGGGTGCGGGCGAAGAATGCCGCCATCGACCAGAGATCGGTGCGCTTCTTCGAGGCGAGATAGCTGTTCACCGGCTCGAGATGGGCGAAGCCGTTGTGGCAGGAGATGCAGAGCAGCGGCATGCCGAGGAAGCGCTCGCCGGAGTGCGTGGCGAGATTGTCGAGCGTGTCCTGCAGCGGACCGTTCGGCTGGATCTGGCGGACGAAGTAGTTCGGCGTGCCGAGGAGGAAGCTGTCCCCCTTGCCGGCCAGCACCTCGCGGACCATCTGGTCGTACGGCTCGTTCGTCTTGAACGCCTGCTTCATCCAGTTGTAGTAGGCGTTGCGGCCGATGTAGTACTCGCGCGAGTTCGTCGCCACCTGGACGTTCTGCACGAGATCGCCGAACCACATCGTCCAGCGGTCGGCGTACGCGTCGGACGCGAGCAGCTCGTCGATCTTCTTCGTCCGCTTGTCGGCCGCGGTGTCGGCGAGGAACGCGTTGACGGTCGCGGAGTCGGGGATCTGGCCGGTGAGATCGAGCATGACGCGGCGGAGGAACTCCTCGTCGCCGGAGAGCGTCGTCGGGACGATGTGATCCGCGGTCATCCTGCCGAGGACGTCGGTGTCGATGAAGTTGACGACCGGCAACTGCGGCGCGGGTGCAGTGGCGGGAGGGTTCGTCGACCTGCGGCGTCCGCTCGGCGCGACCGCCTCCGCCGTAGCGGAGAGCGAGTGGTAGAGCGCTTTCTGCTCGTCGCGTGGGGAGGCGAGAGGAAGCCGGCAGATGAAGGCCGGTTCGGCGTTCAGAAACAACAGCGGCGCGACGAGAAGGAACAGGCGGCGCATGTGTGTCCTCCGGGGCTTTGACTACTCAGTGTGCGCCCGCGTTTACACGACGTTGTGACGCGGGTCACGCGGGCAAGGCAACTCGCTCGATTTCGTGCAGTTTCTGCACGTCGACGCTCAACGTCCCGTCTTCGCGGGCCGGATTGAACATGCTCTTGAACTTCGCCCCCCACACCACCTCGTCGCCCCGATAGGACGAGCGGGTGTGGACGTTCTGGGAAAAGGTCTCGTCGAAGCCGTTGAGGAGGATCAGGAACTCGGTCTCGCAGTCGCGCAGCTCCTGCTCGCGCATCCCGAAGAGCGGACTCTCCCGGTCGATCGGATGGACGATGGTCCACGCCAGCGGGAAGAACGAGACGCGCTCGCGCTCGAGGTTCAGGGCGATGAACTCGCGCTCGCCGTTCGGGCTCTCCCGCTTGCGGCGCGCGAGCATCAGTTTCGCGCGCAGCTCCACGATCTCGCTCGACTTCTGGTTCACGATGCGGAACATGAACGCGGTGATGTCCTTGTACGGCGCGATGATGGCGCGCTCGCTGAAGATGATCCGCGCCACCGGCCGCGCGAAGCGGGCGAAGACGATGCCGGCGACGAAGGAGAAGCCGATCAGACCGGTCAGTGCTTCCACCGTCACGACGATGTTCGAGCCGAGGTTCTGGGGATGAATGGAGCCGTAGCCGATGGTGGCCAGCGTGTGCACGCTGAAAAAGAACGCGGTGGCGAAGTGCTCGGCCAGTCCGTCGACCGGGTTCATGCCGAAGAGCGCGTCGGGTCCGCAGAGGAGATAGGCGACGGCGAAGATGGCGTTGCAGGCGACGTAGCAGGCGCCGACGTAGCCGAGGAACTTCGCCCACGAAATGTTGAGCAGGTAGTGGTACGCGGAGAGCGAGGCGAAGAGCGGCAGCCCCTCGCGGCGGACGTTGAACGTGCCGTCGCGATTGAGGAGCCGGCGGCGCACGTCCCGCGCGACGACCGAGCCGAATCCGAGGTCGGCGTTGATGTCCGCCGGCGGCTGCTTGCGGCGCGATTCATCGACGGCGGTCATGCGTTCGTGATGTTAACGGAGTGTGCTACAACATGGCCATGACACTCGAAGAGTTGACGTTTGACGTGATGCAGCCTCTGATCGGCACGAGCTTCCGGCTCGCCGTCGAAGGCAGGGACGACATCGAGCTGAAAGTCACCGATGTCTGCAAGGTAATGGAGCGCTCGAAGCGACTGACGCGCCAGCCGTTCTCGATTTACTTCGCCGGCCCGCGCGACGTCCTGGTGAAGCAGGGAACGTATCGGCTCCGCCACGAGCAGCTCGGCGAGATGTCGATCTTCATCGTGCCGGTCGCGCAGGCCGCCGGCGGCTTCGAGTACGAGGCGGTGTTTACGTAGTCGCCGCGCCGGGACGCCAGATCATCTCGTAATAGACGCCGTTGGTGCCGGTGGGCTGAAATCCGAGCCGGTCGTAGAGATGCTTGGCGGGATTGAAGTACTCGACGAACAGCGTCACCGCCTTCCCTTCCGCGGCCGCGCCGTCCATCACATCACGGACCAGCCTCGTGCCGATGCCGCTGCCGCGCCACTCCGGCATCAGGGCGATGTCGATGAGGCACCAGTCGGCCGTGCCCTTGTCGACGTAGATGCGTCCGATCGATTGCCCGTCCTTCTCGATGATCAGGAACTCGGCATCGGCGTAGTAGCGATCGTAGTGATGCTTCTGCGCTTCGAACTGCGAGTCGAGGAACTGCCGCTTCTCGGCGTCGCTCCAGGCCACCTGCTGCATCTCGACGTCGCGCGTGGTGGCGTAGAGATCGCGGATGAACGGGACGTCGTCGTCGGTCATCGGTCGGCAGGTGATGCTCTGGCGGTCGGTCATCGATTCACTCCGGAAATCTGCAATTCGCGGCGCCGAATTCGGGAGTGGCGCCGTTACGCACCGCCGCGCGCACGACCGCGCCTCCGTTCGCCGCGGCCACCGCTGCCTCGGCCGCGGCCGTGGTGCCGAAGCGGCGCTGCGGATCGAGAGCCAGCGTCGCGCCGGGGGCGGAGCGGAGCAGGCGGATGTGCGTCCCGCCGAGACGGTTGCGGGCGATCTTCGCGCAGACTCGCGCGGTGTCGTTCTTCGTCGCGCCGGAGGTGACGTGAATGGCCGGACCGGCGGTGGCGGGCGCGTTCACGGTGTTCCCCTCGATCGCCAACGCCATCGACGGACTGCCCGCCGCGGCGACGGCGCGGATGGCCGACTCGTCGGAGCCGTTGATCACGTTGTCGCGGATCGCGGCGCTGAATGAGCTGGAGTCGTTGGCGGTCAGGCGAATGGCATTGCATGCGCCGCCGCAGACCGCGCCGGAGAGCTCGTTCTGCGCGATGGTCGCGGTCAGCTCCGCGTTGTCGCGGGAGAAGAGCGAGATGGCGCTGACGGTGGTGCCGGCGACGTTGTTCTTCGACATCGACAGGCGCACGCGCGCCTTGCCGGAAGCGGTGACGGCGAGCGCGGCGGCGTTGTGCTGGAAACGGTTCGAGGTCAGCGTCAGCACGACCTCGGACTTCTCCCCTGCCGCGACGTCGATGGAGGCGGCGTTGTCGCGGAATCCGCATTTGTCGATCGTCACGTTGCCCCCGGTGATGCGAATGCCGACGGTCTTCGCATTGCCGGCGACGTCGACGTGGCGGATGGTGGTGCCGGAGGCGGCGGTGATCACGACGCCGTCATCCGCGGTGATCACCGGAGCGGGATCGCCGGGAGCGCCGGTGAGCTTCTGCGATTCCTTCAGGGCGATCGGTCCGGCATAAGGCTTCGCCGCGCGCGCCAGGACGATCTCGTCGCCGGCCGCGCTGCCGGAAAGCGCGGCGGCAAGCGTGCGCGCATCGCTGACCTGCCAAACGGCAGCAGCGGCGTTGCTCGCCAGGAGAAGGAGGAGTGCGGTGGGGAGAATCGAACGGACGTTCAAGGGAATGAATGAGCGCGGCGGACGGCGAGCGCCCGCCGCGCGGAAGATCATCGGGTCGGGGTCGATTGGGAGCCGAGCTCCACGTTCAGGAGGAGGTAGTCGAAATCGGGAGCGCTGCGGCTGAAGAGATGCGACTGCGTCAGCGGACCGCTCCCCTTCAGCGACTCCGCGTTCGTGAGGTCGGCGACGTTGAGCGACGACCAGGCCGGCGCGCTGGCGCCTTTCTCCTGGAGAGCGACGATGTAGACGCCGGGACGGAGCTTGCTGCCGCCGTCGAAGTTGAGCTTGAGCGCAACGAGCTCGCCCGCGCTCAGCGACTCGTCGTACGAGGTGACGAGAGGCAGCGCGTCGCGCTCGGCGATGCGATTGCCCAGGATGCGGGCGGGAGGAACGGCGGCGTTGATGGAGAGCTCGAGCGCTCCGGTGGAGTCGACCGGTACGACCATGCGGGCATGGCCGCCTCCGGACGTCCAGAGCACGACCGGTGTCCGGCCGACGCCGGCAACGTCGTGCCACACGCCGATGGAAACGGAGATCGGATCGTGCCGGCCTTCGCCGCGCCAGAAGCCGAGAACGCTCACGCGTGCACCGTCGCTGATGAAGCGCGGATCGCCCACCGGCAGCGCCTCGGCGGAGATGGGAGCGCGAAGCGAGGCCGCGGCGTTGGTGGCGCGGACCGGGCCGTCCCAGAAACCGATCGAGAGCTGGGTAGCGTTGCCGCGTCCATCGACTGCTCGGGCCACGGCGGCGGGCAGGTTCGTGGCCATCGCGCCTACGACGGCGGTGGAGCCCAGCGTCAGAAACTCGCGACGGCGCAGGAGAAACCTGCGCGACGAGGCCTCGAACGACGGGCGGTCATTAGTGCTCATTCGAATCTCCTCTCTCGATTCAGATCCTGCAGCGACGTCGGGAACGGCCGCGCAGAATTTCCGGGGGTTACGTCAGGGGAGCGGGACAAAGACTGCGGACGCCCGACGGGCGGACGTCCGCAGACAAGGATACGCTGCTAGCCGCGCGGAGGGAACACACCCTGCATCGCGATGCAGAAGTTGAGCACCAGGTAGGGCTGCATGTTGTTGTGCGGGAAACTGCTCCCGGAAACGCCGATGGCCCGGGCGACATCGAACTGCACGAAGTTGGAGATGGTCGTGGTGTAGCCGGGGCCGCCCGACGTGCGCGTCAGTGCGTAAAGCGGATCCGGCGTGTTGAGGTTCGCGGGATCGCCCTGGTCATAGGCCATGGTGCTGTGACCATGGAACGGCATCTCCGACTGAATCAGGGTGACGGTCTCGGACCCCGACGACTGGCCGAGGAAGTATTCGGAGAGGCCGGGCGACTGCCCCTGCTCCAACGCGGCCCTTCCCTGAAGATCAGGCAGAGCGAAGGTCGACTTGCCGTCGCCGCCGTAGAAGGTGCCGAGGAGGGAGAAGAGCGCGGTGTTCTGGGAGATGGGGAGCAACTGGCCGTTGCAGAAGGCCCACCCCGTCGGAGCGAAATTGCAGGCAAAGATTCGAATCTCTGCGACGAATGGTGATGACATAGTCGTCCTTCTCCTCTAGTTCTGCGACGGGAAAATGCCGAAGAGCGAAATGATGTAGGAGACCGCCAGGTACGGCATCATGTTCTCGTGCGGCTGGCTCCCACCCGTCGGCAGCGGTCCCTCATTCGAGTTGAAGGTCTTGTTCAACGGGTCGCCGTTGGGATCGGTGTAGAGGGCGACCGTACCGTTCGCGGCGTAGAGAAGACCCTGCGGGTTGGTTGATGTGGCGTTCGCCGTGGTGCCGATGAACGCGTGGTTGTGAACCGGGATCTGCTGAGTGGTGAGCGTCACGCTCTCCACGCCGCCCGTCTCGCCGATCTGGTAGGTGATCCCGTTCTGCGGGTTCGTACCGGCATGGATGGGAATGCGGCCGGCAAGAGGCGGAAGAGCAAACGTTTCCTGCCCGTCCCCGCCGTAGGTGGTGCCGATGAGATTGAACAGAGTCTCGTTCTGCGAAATGGGCATCAACTGGCCGTCGCAGAACGCCCAGCCGGCCGGGGCAAAACTTCCTCCGAACATGCGGATCTCGCCAACAAATGGGCTGCTCATCGTTCGTCTCCTTAGTTCTGCGACGGGAATGCGCCCTGGAGGGCGATGATGAAGTTCAGGACGAGATAGGGCTGCATGTTCTCGTGCGGCTGACTTCCCCCGGCGTTGGTGATCGTCTGCGGCAGAAGGGTCGTCAGAGCGCCCGACGCGTAGAGGGAGACCGTGCCGGTGCCCGCCATCGTCGTGCTGTCCGGTTGGACGAAATTCGCGACGTTCGTACTTCCCTGCAGGATGTGGTTGTGCGCCGGCATCTCGGACATGGTCACGGTATGCGCGGCCTGGCCCGCGGCCTGGCCCTCGGTGAAGCCCGCGCCCATGTGAATGGGCACCTTCCCTCGCAGGTCGGGAAGGGCGAACGTGGTCTGCCCATTACCGCCATACGTGGTTCCGAGAAGTGAAAAGAGGGCCTGATTCTGGTTGATGGGCAGGAACTGGCCGTTGCAAAGCGCCCAGCCCTTCGGCGCGAAGTTCCAAGAGATGATCTTGACCTCGCTCATGAACGGTGTACCCATTCAATACCTCCTTAAGTATTGTCGTTGACAGCTTCGGAGTCGAGTCGGGAACGGGAAAAATGGACCGGGCGCTAGTATGGCACAAAGTAACTTAGGTGACGCCTTAATTTCGCAAAAAAAGACGGGGCCGAAGCCCCGTCTTTTTTAACTTCACGTCGTTGATTCTTACGGACACGGCGAGCCGTCATCGGAGATCGTTCCGGTGGTCGACACCGCCGTTGTGGTGGTGATGGTGTTCACCGTCGGCAGGTAGACGGCCGGAGTGGAAGCACCCATGCCGGAGAGCTTCAACGTCGCCGTTCCGACGACTTGACGGAGGCGGATGCCGGCCAGCCAGGCAGCGCCGGAGAGAGTGTTCTTCTGCGCCGCCGCGGCGCCGCCGATCACCGCGCAGACGGAGTTGGTGTCGCCTGCGCTGGCGCCCGACTCGATGTGAATCGGCTGCGTCGCCGAGCCGCCGACGTTGTCGGAGTTGGTGATGGTGTTCCCCTGGATGACGAGCGACAGATCGCCGGTCCCTACGTTGGCCAGCGCGAAGATGCCCGACTCCTGAACGCGGTGGATGAAGTTGTTGCTGACGGTGGCCTTGATCATGCCCGAGCTGGTCTGCTGCGTCAGGCGGATGCCGTCGCAGCCCGCCGTGGCGCAGCCGCTGCCCGCCACACCGGCGTTGCCGATCGTGTTGCCGGTGATCGATCCCTGCTGCGTACCGGTCGAACGGTTGAAGCAGTTCATGACCGAGGCCTGCGCGACGATGGAGCCCATGGCGTTGTTGGTGATGTTGAAGTTGTAGCCGCCGGTGTTGCCCGGCGTGCCGTTCGGCATGTCGAGCGCCGCGTTGCAGGAGGTGAAGGTGGCGCCGTTGACGTTGAGCGCGATGGTGTTGTTCGTGGCGTTCTGGACGGAGATGGCGTGGTTCAGGATGTTCTGGAACGTCGAGCCGGTCGCCGTGACGTCCTGCTGGATTGTGGTCGTGCCGCTGGACGTGCCCTGGTAGACGACCAGGATTCCCTGCTGGGCATTGGCACCGAAGGCCGAGTTGTCGCCGTACGTACCGCCGCTCACGGTCATGTTCATCGCATTGGTGTACGGCTCGGCGTAGACGGCCTGCGACTGGTTGAAGCGCATCGAGCAGCGGTCGAGCGTCACCGTCCCTTCGACGCCGACCAGCTTCAGTCCGACTTCGAAGTTCTCGTTGCCCGCCTTCTGCACGCTGACCTGCGTGAGCGAGAGGTTCTTGATGTCGTTGCCGACGATGCCGTTGCCCTGCGACGACTTGGTCGTGCCGTCGATCGTGGTGTTGGTCACGTCGATGCCGGTGACGTTGCTGAAGAAGAGCACCGACTGACAGGTCGAAGCGTTGCCGCCGCCGGCGTGCGTGCCGCAGGTGCCGCTGGTCGCCGTCGGCGAGGTCGCCGCCGAGACGTTGTTGTTGAACGTCATGTTCGCCAGGACGACGGAGTTGCCCGAAGCCTTGTTGAATGAAATGAACTCCGCGCCTCGGCCGGTGGTGTTCTGAATCGTTCCACCCGAGCCGGCCGTCGTGCCGGTGCCGGTGATGCTGAACGTTCCGAGCGTGCCTGCGCCGTTGACGGTGATCGCCTTCGCGCCGCCGTTCTGCGAGACGCTCTTGAAGACCACGCCGCCGGAGCCGATGGTGCAGGTGATGTTCACCGCCTGGGTCGTTGCGGCGTTCGTCGCGCCGATGGTGTTGTTCGTGCCGGTGGCCGTGACGGTCAGTCCGGCGCCGGTGGCGCTGAAGACCGCGGTGGTGTTGTTCAGCGTCATGTCGCCGCTGATGTTGACCGTGCCGCCGGTGCCGGCGACCGACACACCGTTGCCGCCGTTGCTGCCGATAGCGCCGGAGAGAGCGATCGTGCCGCCGGTGATACCGCTGATGTCGACCGCCTTCTGACCCGCGGTGTTCTGCGTGATCGTGCCGGCGTACGAGACCGACGGAGTGCCGTTGGTGATGAGGAACGCGGAGCCGGTGTTGCCGGCGATCGTGCCGCTGGCGATCGTCAGCGTGTTGCCCGTGACGCTCACCAGCTTGAGGCCGTTCGCACCGCCGCTCGAGTTCAGCGTCTGGATCGCGCTCGTACCGAGGGCCTGGCCATTGAGATCGAGCGCGACGCTGCTGGCGTCGATCGAGCTGGCGCCGCCGGTCGCGGTGATGGTCAGCGTGCCGCCTCCGACCATGGTCAGACCCTTGCCGGTGTGGTTCGTACCGGTCGCACTCAGCACGAGGTGATTGAAGGTGATGTTGGCGGTGGTGTTCGTGCCGGTGATGGCGACGAGCGTGTTGTTGAAGTTGTTGTTGCCCGAGGTGATGCTCAGGTTGTTGATCACCACCGTACCGGTGATGTTGTTCAGCGTGGAGATGACGCCGTTGATGCCGTTCGAGTTGCCGGTGAGCGCGGTGCCGTTCATGGTCAGCGTGCCGGTGCTGTAGGTGTCGATGTTCAGCACCTTGCCGCCGTTCGAGGTCTGCGAGATGGTGCCGCCGTAGGTGATGTTCACCGACGAGGTGGTCACGTTGAACGACGCCGTGGCGACGTTGGTGGTGGTGATGCTGGTGTTGGCGCTGAACGTCACGCTGCCGCCGGTCTGGCCGGTGATGGAGATACCGCCGCCGCTGCCGGAGACCGCGTTCGTGCCGTTGAAGGCATACGTACCGGTGTTGGTCGCGAGGCTGATGCCGGTGCTGGTGCCGCTCGGCGTCACGTTGCCGTTGAAGGTCACGGTGCGGTTGTGACTGGTGATCGACACCGCGAGCGCGCCGTTGGCCTGCGAGATCGCGCCGCCCCACGTGATGGAGCTGCCCGCCGCGGCCGCGCCGGTGACGAGGAACGTCGTGCCGGTCGCGCCGGTGAGCGTGCCGGCGGTCGTAGCCCACGTACCGCTGACCGAGGTCAGTGAGGCGCCGTTCGTGCCGCCGCTCGACGTCACGTTGTTGAACGTACCGCTGACGATACCGGTGTTGAGATTGAGGGCCGATACGCCGCTCACGTTGACCGTGCCGCTGATCGTCAGCGTGCCGAAGTTCGTGCCGCTGATCGCGGTCGTCGGCGGCGTGACACCGCCGATGGTCACGTTGTTGATCGTGATGTTCGACGTACCGAGCGTCGACAGCGCGTAGCCCGTCGTGCCGCCGTTGACGTTGCCGCCGTTGATCGTCACGTTGCCGTTGCCGAGCGAGGTGAGCGAGACGCCGGTCGTCGCGCCGGTCGTCGTCACGCTGGTGAACGTGACGCCGCTCGAGGTGACGCCGTTGAGGTTGAGTCCTGCCGTCGCCGCGCCGGTGGTGATGTTCGCGGTGCCGCTCACGCCGACCGTGCCGCCGCCGGTGGCGGTGAAGCCGGTGCCGGTGGAGGTGGTGATGCCGAGCGTGCCGGTGAAGTTGATCGTCGTACCGGTGTTCGTCGTCAGCGCGACCGCGGTGTTCGTGGTCGTGGCCAGCGTCTGCGTACCGGTGAAGGCGATCGTGCCGGAGGCGTTGTTGTTGACCAGGATGCCGGTGCCGTTGTCGGTGATGCCGGCGCCGATGGTGATGGTGCCCGCGGCGGCCGGACGGTTCTGGATGCGAACCGAACGCTGGCCCGCGTTGGCGGTGATGCTGTTGGTGTTGTCGGCCGTGATCGCCGCGGTGCCGTTGTCGACGTCGAGTCCGATCGCGTTGCCGGTGAACGTGGTGTTCGTGATCGTCACCGTGCCGGTCATGCTGGTGAGGTGCAGACCCGCGGTCACGTGATTCTGGATCGTGACCGTGTCGATCGTCAGGCCGGCGTGCGTGCTGCCGGCGATGCCGTCGCGCGTCGCTGCGGTGACGGTCAGACCCTTGATCGTGTTGCCGTCATGCAGCGTGACCGCGTCGCTGGTCACGGCGGTGTTCGTGATCAGCGGCTTGGTGCCGGCGGCCTGCAGCGTGTTGGTGTTGACGACGAGCGCGACGCCCTGGCCGATGAGCTGTTCGTTCTGCAGCAGCGTGATGCCGCTCGTGTGGTTCGTCGTCGTGCCGTCGCCGGTGTGGATGTAGATGATGTCGCCCGGCTTGTCGGGTGTGGCGCGCGCGCCGTTGGTGAAGTTCGACGTCGAGTTGAACGGCGACTGCGACTGGCCGTTGCCGTTCGCGACGTTGTTCCGCACGTACCAGACGCGTCCCGCCAGCGTGAGGTTGACGGTGCCGGTGGCCGAGGTCGGCGTGCCGGTGCCGCCCGTATCGGAATTGATCGTGTACGTGAACGAGTCGCTGGCGATCGCGCTCGCGGTCACCGGCGGCGTGTAGATGAACGTGCCGTCGGCTGCGATCGTGACGCTGCCGCCCTGCGTCGTGGCGAACGTGCCCGCAGCCGCCGCGACGCCGCCGCTCGGCAGGTCGTTGCTGATGATGACGCCGGTCAGCGCGACGAACGGGGTCGTCGGCGAGGTCGTGGTTCCGCCGGTGATGACCGCCTGCGTGTTGTTCACGAGGTTGGTGTAGGAGTCGTTGACGCAGGCCGGGGCGATGGAGATGGTCAGCGTGGCCGAGTCGCCGGTGCACGAAGTGCTCGAGTCGGTCGCGCGGACGACGAAGGTGAACGTACCGGTCTGCGACGGCGTACCGCTGATCGCGCCCGCCGCGGAGAGCGACAGACCGGTCGGCAGCGAGCCGGAGAAGACGGCGTAGGTGTAGGTGCCGGAGCCGCCCGATGCGACGACGCTCTGACCGGCGTACGCGGTGTTGAACGTGCCGGCCGGGAACGCGCCGCCGCCGTTACGCGTGACGTTGATCGTCGGGCAGGTGACGGTCAGCGTGTAGCTCGAGGTGGTGAAGCAGCCGTTCGTATCCGTCACCTTGACGGTGATCGGGAAGGAGCCGACCTGATTGCTCGTGCCGGAGAGAACGCCGCCGGTGCTCAGGGAGATACCGGTCGGCAGGGTGCCGGTCTCGGTCCACGTGGCGGAGCCGAGGATGCCGGTGGCGGTGAAGGTGACGTTGAGGGCGACGCCCGCCTGGACCGAGGTCTGCGCCGGGTTGGTGATCGAGAGCGACTGGCAGGCGATCGTCAGGTTGTAGGTCGCGCCGGTGCCGGTGCAGCCGTTGGCGTCGGTCGCCGTGACGACGATCGGGAACGTACCGGTCTGGCTCGTCGTGCCGGAGAGGATGCCGGTCGAGGAGTCGAGCGTGATTCCGACCGGCAGCGTGCTTCCGGTCGCCCAGGTGATCGTGCCGTTGCCGCCGGTCTGCGTGAACTGCTCGCTGAACGGTGAGCCGGCGGTGCCGTTGGCGTTCGCCGGGTTGGTCACATTGATGACGTTGCAGGCGACGAGCAGCGTGTACGTCGAGCCGGTGCCGGTGCAGCCGTTGCCGTCGGTGACGGTGACGACGATCGGGAACGATCCCGACTGCAGCGGCGTGCCGGAGAGGAGACCGCTCGTGGAGAGCGAGAGGCCGGTCGGCAGCGGGCTCGCGGTCGTGAACGTCGCGCCGCCGATCGCACCGCTCTGCGTGAACTGCTCGCTGAACGGCGTGCCGACCGTGGCGTTGGTGTTGACCGGATTCGTGACCGTGATGGTCTGGCAGTTGATGGTGAGGTTGTAGGTCGCGCCGGTGCCGGTGCAGCCGTTCGAGTCGGTCACGACGACGACGATCGGGAACGTCCCGAACTGATTCGTCGTGCCGGAGAGGACGCCGCCGGTCGACAGCGTGAAGCCGGTCGGCAGCGTGCTGGCGGTGGTGAACGTCGCGGTCCCGTGCGCGCCGGTCTGCGTGAACGTCTGGCTGAACGGCGAGCCGACCGTCCCGGTGTTGACGCCCGGGTTGGTGACGGTGATCGTCTGGCAGTTGATGACCAGCGTGTAGGTCGCGCCGGTGCCGGTGCAGC